>Ga0268299_1001113_pt1 | contig 56046 bp, 45 predicted proteins | sample NOBtaG_FD_193484 | JGI IMG/M metagenome (GOLD analysis project Ga0268299, IMG submission 193484) | Activated sludge microbial communities from bioreactor in Nijmegen, Gelderland, Netherland - NOB reactor | ecosystem: Engineered > Bioreactor > Aerobic > Activated sludge | place: Netherlands... | reverse complement strand
GCCCGGACAAGGCCTTCAAGATGCGGAAGGAAATCCTTTCCGTGGTCGGCCGCGCTCTCGGCATCGAGACGCGCTTCTCCGACAAGCAGAAGGTCCGCGGTCTGGACGGTCGCCTGCAGGCGCACGTCGACTTCGCGCTTGCGCAGTTCGTCGCCAACGGCAAGCAGCTCTATCGCACCATGCTCACGCACGGCCTGAAGCTTCAGGACGAGCAGGAGCTGATGGTCGACGTGCTGTCGATGCCGATCCAGCAGGCGGTGACCATGCTCGTCACGGCGTTGCACGCGCACGCCAAGGGCGACGAGGGCACCAAGCTGGCGGCTGACCTGCTCTGCATGGACCTCCGTGCGCAGATCACCGGCAAGGCTGTGAAGACCGACGCCAAGACGTACCGCAAGTACCTCCGCACGGCCAACAAGCTGTCGGACCTCGTGGTCAAGGGCGAGTTCAAGCAGCTCGACGGCTCTCTGGAGACGGCGATCCTGCGTCAGTACGACGCCAACGGTCGCACCATCACCGGCTAATATTCGGGGAGCAACCAGAGCAATCCGGTTGCTCCCTATCTTTTGGAAAAGCGCTCCCGGGCGTTTGAGCAGACCTGGAAAGTCGGTTGCAAAACCGATCAATACGGATGCTCGAACGGTCGGGGGTTGCTCAAAGTTTCGGATTGAGAAAGGTTCCGGAATTTTGAGCAGCCCCTGACCGACCGGGTCTCTTTTGCGGTTGCAAATTGTTTTGACAGCACCGTATCTGGTGCTGGACCCAGAAGACACAAATGTCCAATCACCGGTTTTCGCCGGTGTTTCGATAGTCCGATTAGGGATGGCGGTCATCAAAAATGATTGCCTTCCCACTTTCGTACTGCTCCGAACCGGCGCCAAGAATTTCGTTTGCCACTGCAGGTGCAGTGCTGGACGGAATTTTGGGCGCTTTCAAGCAAACAATAGGAGCTCAACAACATGAAGTCTAAGACTCTCAAGCTGGACCTCAAGCCAGGTAGCAAGCAGCACCGCCACATGCACGTTCCCTCCGGCGACTGCTGCCGCAACCACATGGTTGTCGTCCCCGGGACAGGCGATGAGAACTTCAAGTTCCCGCCCGTTCAAGAACTGGTCATTCGCGCCCTCAATCGGCTCTCCAAGCCGGTCGAAGTCGAGGAAACGGATGACGACGCAAACCCTACTCAGGGGAGCGACGGCACCGATAACGGTGCTTCTTCCGTTAAGAAGCTCACCGTCGTCACCACCGATGGTACGCGCCGGCGCTCCCTTCCGCAAACGCGCAAGATTACGGTCAAGTACGAACATATTCATCATACGTTCGTGCCCGGCCTGCCCACCGACGGTATCGTGCCGGCGCCGCTTCTGCCTCGCCCGAATGATTCCGGCAAGGCCAACGGCGCCACGCTGTTCACCGCCGCTCAGGCTCTGCGCGAAATCATGGATGAGGGGCGTTTCGACGCCATCATCGCCGATCGTTTCGACCCTCTGGCCGGCGCCGTCAACTGGGCGCGCCTGCACATGGAAGAGCGCTTCCAGGGCGCCATCGAGAGCCTGAACGGGCAGCTTCGCCAGTTGCGCGTTCTCTATAAGGATGCGCTGCCGCGCGTCCTCACGGTTCTCGCCGCGCAGAACCCCGACGTGCCGGAGCAGATGCTTCTGCAGGTCGCTGTGCAGGTGCTCGACGAAGAGCTGGCGCAGATTCTCACTGTGCTGCGTATCTGGACCGATGCTTTCGCTCAGCATCGCGACCAGATGTACGAGCAGCTCGGTGCCGTCCGTCAGCTCGTGGAAGAGAGCTACGCGCTCTTCCGCGGCGAGGCTCTGGACGGTGAATCGCACGGCAAGAAGGCGGACGTTCACACGACCGTCTTCCAGGTCGGCAACGTCTTCGTGGCTCGCTTCGGTCATCTCGGCCCGGCCACGCTGCCGGCCAAGGGTCCGATTGGCGCACACGCCATCGAAGTGCCGATGGACGAGCGCAACATCATCACCCTGATGCTGCCCCTCTACGCTCACGAGTTCCGTCACGACGTCTTCCACGACGTCGTCGGTCTCGAGGACGACGTGCGCGAAGCGGTCGCCAAGGCGATTGTGGAAGCGTACGAGAAGGGCGAGCTGAAGTTCTCCCAGGAGTACATCAAGCTCGGGCGTCAGAAGGTGAAGACCATCGATCTTCTCGTCAAGTTCATCGCCGACACCACTCCCGAGATCGACGCCGACATCTCCGGCGGCGTTCTTCTTACCGGTGTCGCGTTCCTCTACCTCGTCATCCTGAGCTTCTCGGCGTTCAACGCCCGGGGGCGCACGGTGGAGAGCACGCCGCGCCTGCTGCGCACCGGCTCGTACTTCGAGCTGGTCCCGGACGAGAAGACGGGTGCTGTCGCGCTCGAATTCTTCCCGCATCCGCCGGATTACATCCGCGCGCACATCGTCGCTGCCGCTCTCGACGAGATCGGCTTCAAGTCGGAGGCCAACGAGTGCCGCACTCTGGCCGATATCGCCTGCGGCGACCCTCTGCCTGAGACGGTGAAGTGGTTCGACGCGACGGGCAAGAGCAAGCTGGTCATCGAGATTCCGGTCGCCGACATCAAGGCGGTTGCACCGGTCGTGGCCAAGGCGCTCATCCGCACGCCGCTCAAGTCCCTGGGCAATGTCGCCACCGGTGACATTCTCAACTGGGACAAGAAGCGTCAGGCGAAGGTGGACAAGCTGGCGGAACTGCTCATGCAGGGCCGCTCGGATATCCCCGAGTCGCTGGGCGATGTCTACGCGACTTACGTCGCCGCCGCCGCCGCGCTCGCCTACTGGGGTGCGGTCGGTGCCGGGCAGCGTGCCAAGCTGCAGGCTGTGCCGATGATCGAGAAGAATGCTCTGGCGATGCTCGCCACCATTCGCGAACGTCGCAAGCAGGCGCCCACCGTGGCGGATGCCGGCGATGAGCATGCCTCGTGCGTGCATGGCGCAGACGATTCGGACGCCGGTGAGGTCAATCCTCACTTCAAGCCGGATGCTGCCCAGCCGGAGACCACTCCGGCTGATGAGGAAGGCGAGCAGCCGCAAGGCTGACGCCTGCCTGGGTAAAAACTGAGAAGGGGCGGCTGTGGAGCAATCTGCAGCCGCCTTCTTCTTATCTGTTTTCGTCCGAGTCTTGAGAAGGGGCATGCGTGCTTTTTCCCAAGGCATCGGTGTGAAAGCGGTTCCATCTTTGCGATCCGGCAGCGGTGAACGCCTGATTGTTCACGCGCTTAGCCCCTGCCCTTACTCGAAAAGGAGAAGGCACCGCCCGTGGTGAAAGCTGCGGCGTGCCGTTACTGCCATGAATGAGCAAAGCAAATCTGAAACGCGCAGCCGCAAGCCGGCTGTGATCGTCGCTCTGGTCCTCGTCGGCATCGCGGTTGCTTTCGGCGTGAGCCGCAATCTCGAGAAGCCGATCACCTCGCCGTTTCCCAAAAAGACGGTGGTGCAGGTGCGCATGAAGTCGGCAGACGCCGGCAATGAGGACATCCGTTATACGACCACCTGGCCCGATGGGCGCACGCCCATGAACCAGCGCATCGAGCTCAAGAACGGTGAGACCGTCTACCAGACGTTCACTCCGCAGGGCTCCAGGAGTGTGGTCAAAGAGTACTTTCCGCTGCCTCTCAAGGACGGGAAGCCTCAAGTCCAGCTCAACGAGGACGGCACTGCGGTGTTTCCCTCCTCGCAGCCGTTCGAATTCAACGTCGCGGGCCGGCAGCTCAAGTCTGTTCTGGTCTTTTCTGAAGACGGCAAAGAGGTCGTTTCCAGCGAACTCTACCGTCCCGACGGCACGCGTGAAGTTGTAGGAAAGCGGCTGCCTGACGGCGCTTTCCAGAACCTTGTCTTTCACAAGGACGGTCTGACTCTTTCGGTCAGTCAACTTTTCGCGCGCAATGGGGACCTCGTCACCGAGCAGCAATTCGCTGAAGGCGGCTCGCGACTGATCGCGTCGTCCCAGCGGGAAGCCGACGGCAACCTGCACAGCAAGAGCTTCCGCGAAGACGGGACTCTGGCCAGCATCGGCATACTGAAGAAGCACGAGCAGCTCATCGACTTCTTCCGCGCCGATGGCGTGACGCGCACCATGACGGTGACCAGCAACTCCTACAGCACCACGGTCGTCTATTTCCGTGAAGACGGAGAGGCTGTCCTTCAGCGCGTTTTCGCGTCGGACGGCGACATGACGGTGACGGAGCTGGTGCCCGGCAGCGGTCGCTTCGGACCTCTCGGCACGGTCGAGAAATCGGTGGCGTCGCGCAACAAGCAGTCCTGGAATTACATTCCCGCCGACACTGCAAAGGGCACGCCGGCGCGCTATGTGCTCAAGGAATTGGAAGTGGTCGATGCGAGCGGCAATCCGGTTCGCAAGTTCATCTTCGATGAGACGACCGGTGCGGTCAGCCGCATCTGGATGTACAACGGAGGCAAGAACACGCACGACCGCGTCTACAATCCGGACGGCACGCTCAAAGAAGTCGGCTGGCTTGGCTCGGACGAGTACAGCAAAGAGTACAACTCCAAGCACGCCAAAGATGCCGACCGTCAGCCCGGAGCACCGGTTGAAGCCGGCGATCTGGAGTTGATCAAGAAGCACGGCACGTTCTCGGATTTCGAGGATCCGCGCCCGCTTCTCGCCAAAGTGGATGCGCAGCCGGTTCAGCACTGGGGCGACCACTACTGACCCTCGGGAAGGCGTTCGGAAATCCGATTTCCGGCGCCTTCCTACCTTTTTTCGCCGCGACTACCCAACACGACGGACGCAAAAGGCGTCCGCCCTGGAGTTTATCTATGAAACGACTTCTGACGGTACTGGGCGTGTTGGTCGCGGTCTTCGCGACCATAACGGTCGGTACGCTTGTATACACCAACCTGCCTGAGAGCTGGTCGGTGCCTTTCCCGGGCAAGACGAAGGTGCGTGTTCACGCGCCGCCGGCTGCGCAGGGCGAGGAAATTCGCTTCATCACGTATGCGTCCAAAGACTCGAACACTCCTGAAGAGATTCAGATCGAGTACAAGAACGGCGTGACTGGTTATGAGTTCTACCGAGCCGACGGCACCCTGCGTGAAACCACCGAATACTGGCCGCTTGCTAAAGGCGCCGGTCAAAGGGTGTTGAAGAGTGGTTCTACCCGATCGGACGACGGCACGATGTTCATGTCCGATCGCTCTTTCCGCCCGGACGGTTCTCGCGAGCGCGAGGGCAAGAGGCTGGAAGACGGCTCGTATCAGATCGACTTCTTCTTCGCCGACGGCAGCACGCTGGAGCGGCATCAGCTCGTCGGCAAAGACGGCAAGCCGCTTCTCGAGCAGGTCTATCGCGACAATGGTGTGCTCAAGGGTTTCACGCAGGTGGACGCCACCGGCAAGATGACCATCACCACCTATTTCGCGGACGGCAAGACCGAGTCGGTCACAATCGTTCCTTCGACCTACTGGGAGAATATCTGGGCTCGCTACTACTTCCCGGACGGCGTCAACATCGCCGTCAGGTACGAATGGACGACCTACAACAAACAAGCCATCTACTACCGGCTGGATGGCACCAGGCGTCTGATGGTCGAGGAGAGCAACTACGCGACCGGCAATGAGGTCTGGACGCACTTCGACGACAAAGGCCGGATGGTGATGAGACAGATTTATCGTGTGGAAACGAAGGTCGATGCTTCCACCGGCAAACCGGTGAGGACGACCCTTTTGCGCACGGTCGAAGAGTTCGATGCGGCCGGCAAGGAGACGCGCGAGATCAGTTTCGCCGCCGACGGTCGCACTCCCAATCAGGTGTTCATCCCCAAGCCGCCCGGTTCTTACTGGGGTGGCACTCGCAAAACCTTCCGAGCCGACGGTTCGCTCGAGAAGGTCGAGGAGAAGAACAACAACGGCGATGTCGTGAGCACGAAGACTTACACGGCTCAGGAGAATGTGCGCGAGCGCTTCCCCGACGCGTATCTCGTGCGCCCGGTCGAGCCGGCTATGCCGACTCCGCCCAAGAAGCCCGCGACTCCGCCGCCCTACTACTACGATTATCCCTGATAGTCGCGGTAGGCAATTAGAGTAAAACAGGGGACGGTGCCCGGCATCGCCCCCAAGTTGGAAAGCCCGTTCGGCAGTCGGTAGTGTCGCTCCTGGTATCACTGGCTGAGCAATTTTTGCGCGTGCCTTTGCTATCATGTGCACACCCGGCTGCCGGACGGTGCCTTTTCTGGAGGCTGATTTCCCGTTCAGGAACCTCAGGTTCGTGGGAAACAGTAGGTGCATGGAAAGAAAAACGATGAAGCGAGCGCTGGTTGGCACGAGCATAACCGGGCTGCTTTTCCTTATTGCGTTTAATTCGTCGGCCATCATATCGATGGGCATCGCCGGTTTCGAATACCTGCGCGGCAACGGTTCTACCGCACCGCAAAATCAAACCGGCAGCGTCGTGCTCAACGTGTTCGACGGTCAGCGCCGCCTGGTCGCACCCGGAACAAAGCTTCTGGTGCGCATCATCGACGGCAATCAGAAATTCATCGTCGATCGTTATTACGATGGTCCTTCGATTCGCTTCGATGGGCTGCCGTTTTACGACAACTTCGGCGACAACTACACGATCATCGTCTGGACGGACGGGTACAAGCAGGCCGGATTTACGCCTGTGAAAATCAGCAACAAGCCGGAAGAAATGCCGGTTCTGGATCTGATGCTCCTGCCGTCGAAAAACGTGATTGACTTCAGCGACGCTTCTTTCGATGCGCTCAAGCTGGCCAATTCTCCCGTCTATTTCCTGCTTCTGTCGGCAGATGCGGAGCCGGTCGCCAGAGCCCGATGGGAAGCGCTGATGAAGAACGACCCGCTGGCCGCCATCTGCATTCTCAACATCGCCACTTCACTTCTCGACGCCAAACTCGGCTCAGGCAGTCCTGTTCTGCCCTTCGTTCGCAGCATCATTTTCGATGCCGACAAAGAAAAGCCGAGCAAGAGCCGCTTTTTCGGTTATGCCGACAAGCGTCTTTCTGAAGAATTGAACGGCGAAGTGAAGCGCGGAACCTGGCAAGCCGACCCGGGCTCGTTTGTTTTCCACCCCGGCTCGACCGCCAGCTTCCGAGAGAAGCGTTTCGGCGAAGCCAACATGCAAGTGACGTTCTTCGAGAACGACACCAAGGTCATAGACGGTGTCACCTGCGTGAAAGTCGAGATTGATATCGACTACTACCGTGACCCCGCGGCCCATGCCATTCTGGAGGTGCTCCCGCATCTTCTCACCGGCGGTGCATCGGACCCGGTTACGGTCTATCAGTTGCGCTGGATTGCCGGCAGGCGCTCGGGCAATGATTTTGCTCCGCCTTACCGCATTCTCGAGCAGCCAAAGCCTGCCAAAAAGAACTGAGTTTGCTGCGCACTGCAATGAAGTGGATCCGGTGTCGAGGTTGGCTGAAAATGCAAAAGCCTCGACACTCGATCTTCTTTGAAGGTCGCAGTCATCGTGCATCTTGCATGGTGTTTTTGGCGCTGATGGGTGCGCATGTTTCTGGAGTATTGCGCGCGCCCAGCCTATAAGCGAGGGAGTAAAATCCCATGGAAAAGAAGCGTTTCACTCGCTTTTCCGAGTTCTATCCTTTCTACCTCAGCGAGCATGCGGACCCGATCAATCGGCGTCTGCACTTCGCTGGCAGCACCCTGGTCATTGCGCTTCTGCTTTTCGCGCTGGTGACCGGGCAGTGGCTGTGGCTCTTAGCCGTTCCCGTTGCTGGGTACGGCTTTGCCTGGGCCGGTCACTTCTTCTTCGAGAAGAACAAGCCGGCCACCTTTTCTCACCCGCTCTACAGCCTTTTGGGCGACTGGGTGATGTACAAGGACATTCTCACGGGCAAGGTCAAGCTCTAAGGAGCAAGGCGCAGGTAGAGCGTCTTTGACCGAACGCCGGCCGGCGTTCTCGTGAGAGCGTGTTGGAGGTAGGTGCCAATTCGGCGTCTACCTCTTCCATGCCTTTTGCAACACAATAGAAGGCACTCTCAGATGAGTACGTTCACTGTCTTTCTCATCATCTTCACCGCAGCCATGGGCATTCTCACGGCGTCGCTCTATGGCGTTCTTCTGCTCTCGAAGCTGTTCGGCTTCACTCATCAGAGAGCGGCGCGCTGGAGCTTCGGCGTCAGCACTGTCGGTATCATCGCTTTGCTGGCATTGTCCGGCGAGAGCTATGAAATCGTCTGCACCTGGATGTCCGGCTTGAGCTTGCTGGGCGTGGGAGGCATTCTCATCGCCCTTCTGGCGCGCTCTATTGAATGGCGCCGGTAGCATCGACAAAAGTAAGTCCTGTGGAAACGCACTGTTTTTGCAGGTCTTACTTTTTTCGCCAATACAACTATAAGATACAGTAGTAATTGATTTTGCAAAAAGTTGGGAGGGTGTGCAACCCGGACACACGTCCGAATAGCACATCCCCACCCAAACAGATTCAGCTAAGAGAAATCAGTCGCCGCAGCCACCGCCGCCGCAACTGCTTCCACCATCGCTGTCGCCGCCGCCCGAACCGCCGCTATCAGCGCCGGAAGTCATCAGTGCAACGTCGCCGCCGCAAGTGCTGCCTCCATCGTCCTTCTTCTTGCGCGGATCTTCAGCCGTTGCCAGAGATGCGCCGGCCACACCCGCACCAGCAGCGGTGGCAAGAACGGCGCCCTTTTGCAAGCGAGACTGGCTCAGTCGCGATTGGAAGTTGGATGGCTGTTCGCTGTCGAGCGGGACGGGACCCACTCGGGACAGCATGATCAAAGCGATGGCGACGATTGCAACGAACGCGAAAAGAAGCATTATCACAGGGAAGTCCATGTCGAACCTCTTTGGCTGTTTCTAGGCTTGCTATTGCCAGGCATATTGCCCGCCGTTGCAGGTGAAGGAGGCGAGCCGAAGCCCGCCTCCGAAGGTTTTCAACTTACTTCTTCTTGCGTCCCTTGGGCAGGACGTTGTTGCCGTTGTCCGGACCCCAGATATCCGCGGGCGGCTCACCGAAGAACTTCCGGTAAGACTCGAGAGTCCGCTGATACTGGCGGGCGAACAACGCTTCGTCGCCTTGCTCACCTTGCCCCGGGTCATGGTGAATGAGCCGGCCGACGATGTCGCCCAGCTCTTCCCAGTAGGAGCGAGTGAAGATGAGGTGCATATGCCACACTTCGTCGACGACGAAGGACGGCGTTACCGGATGACCGGCAACAGCCGCCAGGCTGATGAAGCGCAGGTACTCTTTGATGGCGCGGTGAGCGAACTCCCTCGACCAATCCTGCTCGTCGGCAAGACGGGCCGAAAAGGGAGACGGAGCACCCGGCTTATCGATCGAGAAAGCCTCGACCTGCCGAATGATTGCGGCGGAGTCGGCAGGCTTTGCTGCATCGGTGCGTGCAGTTCCCGACGCGCATCCGAGAAATTTCAGTGCCATATTGCTACTCCCTGATCAGATTCAACGGTACGGTGAACCGCTGCGCGCTGCGCATCGGCGGAGATTACGATCCGCCGCCGCCGCAACCGCCACCACCGCCGCCACCGCAACTGCTGCCGCCGGAGCTGCAGGAAGAGCCGCTGGAGCTCGAGCTGCTGCTGCACGAGGGCGAGCTGGACGGGGTGCTGCAGCTCGGAGTGGCAACCGGAGCGACATAGCCGCTGTCGGTGCTGCCGGAGTCATTGCGGCGCTCGTCGTCATTGCGGCGCAGAGTCTCGTTGAGAATCATGCCGCCGACGACGCCTGCGCCGAGGGCTGCCGCGGTGTTCGTGGTGTCGTCGTTGCGACGACGCGTTTCGTCATCGGCGTTGCGACGACGCGCTTCGTCATCGGCGCTGCGCCCGGCAGGGGCGCTGCGACCGTTGCGAATGCGGCTCTCGAAGCCCGAACTCGGCTTGCGCAGGTCGGTCGTGCGAGCACGCGGATGGTAGTGCGGAGACGAAGTCGGATTGCGCGGACGAGTGGCGCGGATGAAGAGGCTGAGAGCGATCAAGATGCCGCCGACGATGAGAAGAATGGTGCCGATGCTCATGGAGGAATCTCCTTCGGTTGTGCCGCTGCCGGTATTGGCTGGCGGCGTGAGTTTCGCGGTTACGATCGTGTTGATGTTGGCGACGATGCGGCCGGGCACTGATGCCGGGTCGCTCGCCAGATACGAGCGCAGAACGGGAATGACCGGCCCGTTTCTGTCGTTCATCGTGTTGCGCTGGATGCCCAGTCCGTTGAGGTATTCGCCCGCGCGCACGCCCACCGAGGTGATGGCGTGTCCGTCGCCCGTCATCAGAATGATGATGGAGCGCTGGACGGGGAATCCGGAAGTCTTGGACCAGGTGTCCCACAGCTTGCGCACCAGCGCAGGTCCAGCCTGACGAGCGTCATTGCCGGCATCGTCGCCCGATGCTGTGACAACGACGATAACGTGCAAGTTGTGAACCTGTGCCTTTCTCTGTATGTCGGACATGAAGTCGCGACCGGAAAAGGACTGCGCCAGCGCTGGATCGACGCCGGGTGCGACGTAGATTTGCTGTGTTGGGCTGTAGGCGGGCAGCCAGCTCGGTTGAGCGGCAGCCGTACCGACCAGCGCCAAAATCATCACGAATAGGAGCGGAATTGCGTGCAGCAATCGTTTCATATGAACTCCGTTTCAGCCTTCGATGGTTTCCCATCAGCCTGGCTGAGGTTGGCTGACTTCCGATTGCATCCTCGAGTGTCTCGCTATTGCAGCCGTTCGAAATCCGCGCACATGCCAGTGCGGGGAAGATGGTGTCGTGAGGTAACGGCACTTGATTAGAACGACTGTGGAGAAACCTGGGGGAAGAAAACGGAAGATACTTTTTTCTGACATAAAACGACCTGTAAGCCTTGTAAATAGGTCGGTTACACAACCACTTTACATCTCTCAATTAGCCGCATTGCATGTGGCGTGCGAGCTGACGGGCTGGCGAATACCGGCGTTTGACAGCCTGTCTTGCGCGTTTGTTTTGCCGGTTTTCGCGGCGTTTTTCGAGTTTTCTTTTAGAAACCGGCAGGTCGCAAAGCGGCGCAAGAACCGCATTTCGACTGACATACGGAAGTTTCAAAATCTAGCGCAAGGTATCGTTCGCGCTAATGCGCATGAACGCCAGAAAAGTGAAATGGCGTTAAAATCGCTGCTATCTGGTTGGAGTTTTAAAAATGCGCGCAGGTTTTCTCAAAACAATCGTTCTTTCGAGTGCCTCTCTTTTGCTGGTCTCTTGCAGTTCTCAAAGCACCGGCAGCAATGGCTCCGATGCCCAAGGCGCCGCCGCCACCGGCCCCGAGCAACGCAGGGAAGGCAGCAAATTCATCGAAGCGGCTTACAACTTGCGTTCACAAAACAAACTGGCCGAGTCATTGGCCGAGATCAATAAGGCTGTGGAAACTGACAAGAACAACTATTACGCCTGGCAATTGCGCGGCGACATCAACAGCGTCATGAACAAAACGGAAGACGCGATTGAAGATCTCAAAAAAGCGATCGAGCTAAAACCGGATCTGGCGGTGCTTTATTACACGAAAGCGAAGTATGAAGGTCAGGCGAGAAAATTCGATGACGCGCTCAAAGACGCTGAACAAGCCGTAAAGCTCGAGCCGAAGAATCTCGAATATGTATACATGCGCGGCAGCGGTTATGCAATCGCGCAGGAGTACAAGAAAGCAATCGCCGATGCCACCACGGTTATCAATGGTGATCCGAAGAACAGACTGGCTTATCGACTGCGTTCCGTCTGCTATTTCAAATCAGGTGACAAAAAACGTTCGGCAGCCGACGACAGAACCTATCAAAAACTGGCTCAAGCAGACGCTCGGGTTATACCTGTCACCGGCGTGCAGTGATGTCTTGCCAAGGTGTGCGAGTTCGTATGTTTGTTGAACCACGCCTGAGTCCGCTAAATTTGGGCTTGTTTGACCCTGCGTGAGTTGGGCGAGCCTTCCGAAACAGGTCAATGTAAACTGTCAAGGAGATGCAGAAGCTCGGAAACATCAGTACTTTGCGGTTCTCATTTCATCTTTCTTTCCGCGTGTAAAGCAATGAAAAGATCGACTGAAGTTCTGAATCTGTGTGTTTCTAACGGCTAGTTTATTACTCTACCCCGTCGTCCATTTCAATTTTTCCTTCTTCAGCTCTAATCAAGCCAATTCTCATGCTGTTCAGCAGTATTTGTAGCCGCGTGCTACTGCGAATTGGGCTTGACTGGAGTCGAGAAGGGGGATTTGATTGTCGCTATTCAAGTAACTCAAACGCGAAAGACGGGTATCGGCAAGATGAAGAAGACCTTCTTGCATTCGACAATTGTCTCTCTCAATGCCTTGAAGCGACGGCGCTTTGCACCTGGAGGTGGAAGTGGCGTTGCTGGGCAACCTGTCGTTAAGAAAGAACGACACAAACGAAGGAATACCCCTGCCATGTCTTCACTGATATTTGGCTTGATGATCGTTGGGGTGATTGTTTGGATTATGCACAAGTGCCAGCCCTCTCATGCTCAAGTTCAGGCGTCCATCAAGCGCCAGCAACAGGCTATGGCTGCACTCAACAGTCCGATCAAGGTCCAGGTGACCAGTCCCAAGAAGCGTCTGGTCGATGAGAAGCCGCTTGCATGGCGGCCTTTCAAAGGCGTCGTCAACCATGAGCTCATCGAAGTGAATCCGGCCAAGAAGTACCAGAAGATCCTGGGCTTCGGCGCTGCTTTCACCGATGCGGCTTGCTACATGTTCAAACAGCTCCAGCCCGATGTCCGCGCCAAGCTGTTCCATGACCTGTTTCACCCGACAGCGCTCGGGCTGAACGTCAACCGCGTCTGCATGGGCGCCAGCGACTATGCGACCAAAGAGTACAGCTACTGCGACAGCGACACGCCTGATCCGGAGCTGAAGAAATTTTCCATAGCGCACGACACCAAGTGGATTTTGCCGATGGTCGAAGAGGCGCGCAAGGTCAACCCGGACATCTTCCTTTTCGCCTCGCCGTGGAGCCCTCCCGGCTGGATGAAAGCCAACAAGTCGATGCTGGGCGGCAACATGCAGCGGCAGTACATGCCGTCCTACGCTCAGTACTTCGTCAAATTCCTCGATGCCTACAAGAAATACGGCGTGCCGATTCAGGCAGTCACCGTCAACAACGAAGTCGACACCGACCAGGACGGTCGCATGCCGGCTTGCTTGTGGCCTCAGGAATACGAAGTCGACTTCGTGAAGTGGCATCTCGGTCCCGCGCTGCGCGACGCGAAGATGGACACCCAGATCTGGATGATCGACCACAACTACAATCTCTGGGGCCGCGCCATTGCGACTCTGGAAGATCCGCTCGTGCGCAAGTACGCGTCGGCTATCGCCTGGCACGGTTATGTCGGCGATGCGCATAAGATGACGACTGTGCACGATGCCTATCCCGACATCGATTGCTACTGGACCGAAGGCGGTCCGGATGTGACGAACGCCGACTATGGCACGGATTGGGCCAAGTGGGGTCGGTCGTTCACCGGCAATCTGCGCAACTGGTGCCGCGGGCTGACTGCCTGGAACTTCGCTCTCGATCATGAGGGCAAGCCCAACATCGGCCCATTCCCTTGCGGAGGTCTTGTCACCATCCATGGTGACACCAAGGAGATCACTCCGAGCGGGCAGTACTTCGCGATGGCGCAGTTCTCCAAGCACGTGAAGCGCGATGCTTACCGCATCGGCTCGGAAGGCGAGGGCAAGGACCTCACCCACGTCGCTTTCGAGAATCCGATCGCCGTCAATATGTGGAACAAGCCTGTCACCGACAAGAGCGAGAAGGTGCTCGTCATTACCAACAGCGGTGCCGCTCGCACTGTCGAGGTGAAATTAGGCCAGCGCATCGCCACGATAGCGCTCGATGCCGACTCGGTGACCACGCTTAGCTTCGAGTAAGCGCGGCGCATTGCACCGAGCAGTTTCCCTTCATGGGAAGCGCAAACCCCCAGCGGGCGATGCGAGACAACAACGCATCGCCCCTGCAGCAAGATCAATGGTCGCCCACGGGCGGCTCCCATACACTCCCGGATCGATTGGGCGCTGCTTTGCCCTTTCCGTCTCCAACCGGACTACGAGTTATGAAAAATGCCCTCAAAGCAGTTCCCTGGAAACGGCTATACAGAATAGGAAAGCCTTTCTGGGTTTCGGAAAAGCGGATGTCTGCAATCCTGCACCTCGTTGCTGTGCTCGGTCTGCTTTCTACGAATGCTTGGGTAATGGTGTATATGAACTCGACTGCCGGTCATTTCATGACCGCGATTGAGCAGCGCAATGACGCTGATTTCCGCTATTACCTGATGATGTCAGCTTTGCTGATTCTTGCCGTGACACCACTGCAGGTGTTCTACGGTTATCTGCGCACCAGGCTGGCGCTTATGTGGCGAAACTGGCTGACGTCCAGCCTTTTCAACGGCTACTTCGTCAACAACGCCTATTATAAATTGCTGCGCAACAAGGACGTGGACAATCCCGACCAACGCATGACGCAAGACGTTGACTCGTTTTGCAACAGCTCGGTCGGTCTCTTCATCTCGATTCTCGACGCTATCGTCAACGTGTGCATGATGTTCGGCGTGCTGTGGGCAATCAGCCCGTTGCTCACCGGTGGCGTCATTGCATACTCGATAGTCGGCTCTCTTATCGTTGTCTGGATCGGCAGCCGCCTGGTGAGCCTGCAATTCCAGCAGTCGAAAACCGAAGCGGATCTACGCTTCGGCCTTGCCGAAGTGCGGCGCGAAGCCGAGGCTATTGCTTTTTACCGCGGTGAGGAAATCTCCAAGCGGCAGTCGAACGGTCGTCTTGGAAAAGTGATCGAAACGCTGCTCACTGTTGCCGGTGTCTACCGCAACATTCAGCTTTTCACCACGCCCTTCAACATGCTGGTCGGTCTGATTCCAGCCGCCGTCATGGCGCCGATTTACTTCCAGGGCGACATTCCCTTCGGCACCATTACCATGGCGACTATGGCTTTTGCAGCCATTTTCAACGGTGCCACGCTTTTGATAGGGCAGTTCGGCGGCATCACCAATTACGCTGCCGTCATCAACCGCCTCGGCTCCTTCATCGAATCGCTGGACGCCGCCGGCGTCGAGCAGCTTCCGCCGGGCAAGTACATCGAGGTTCACGACGGTGACACCATCACCTTCGACAAGGCGACGGTGAGCACTCCCGACCTGGCGAAAGTTCTCGTCAAGGAGCTGGACATCAGTGTTCCGCCCGGGCACAGTTTGCTCATCACAGGACCGGATGGTGCGGGTAAAACCGCTCTGCTGCGCGTTGTCGCCGGTATGTGGAACTCCGGCTCCGGCAGGCTGATTCGTCCGCCTTCCGCACAACTGATGTTTCTCACGCAAAATCCTTACCTGCCGCCGACAACTCTGCGCGAAGCCATATGCTATCCGGGCATCGACGTATGCCCTGATGACGAGCGGATATTGCAGGTGCTGCGCATGGTGAACCTGAGCGACGTGGTCGAGCGTGCGGAAGGTCTGGACACGGTGCAAAACTGGCGCGATACGCTGTCCTTGAGTCAGCAGCAGCGCTTGAGCATCGCTCGGATCATTCAGCAAAATCCGCGCTATGTTGTTATCGACGAAGCGACATCGGCACTGGAAGCGGAAGCGGAGCATCTCTTCTACTCGCTTTTGCGCACTCTGGGCACGACGATCGTCAGCGTCGGCAACGGCATGACGCTCGCCAAATACCACACGCAGGTTCTCGAGCTGAACGCAGACGGCACCTGGAAGTCATATCCGGCTTCCAGTTACAAACCACGCGAATTCAAGTGAGCAAACACATGCCCAACGCCATGCGCGAAATCATGAGTTTTCTCCGGTCGCTGGCTTGCAGGCTCTTCGGCTGCAGCAGTGCTAAAAGCGCTGAGCACAGCAATGAAGAACCAATCGTCTCGACAGGAGAATCCGACGACTTTGTTTTCCCGAAAGACTTCGTCTGGGGCACCGGCACTTCCTCCTATCAGGTGGAAGGCGCCTGGAACCTTGACGGCAAGGGCGAGTCCATCTGGGACCGTTTTAGCCACACGCCCGGCAAAGTCAAAAACGGGGACACCGGCGACATCGCTTGCGACCACTACAACCGCGTTGAAGAGGACATTCTTCTGGCCAAGCGGCTGAACCTGAACAGCTACCGTTTCTCCATCGCCTGGCCGCGCGTGCAACCGACCGGTCGCGGCCAGTTCAACGAACTCGGTCTGGCTTTCTATGACCGCGTCATCGACGCCTGTTTGAAAAACGGCATCACGCCGTTCATCACCCTCTACCACTGGGACCTGCCGCAGGCGCTCGAAGATGAAGGTGGTTGGGGCAACCGCGCTGTGTGCGAACTCTTCGCTGCCTATGCCGCCAGATGCGTGGAGCGCTACGGCAACCGCGTCAAGCACTGGACTACTTTCAACGAGCCGTGGTGCACGTCGTTTCTCGGTTACGAGAGCGGCTACCACGCGCCCGGTAAAAAAGATCCGCAACTGGCGCATCAAGTGGCACACAACCTTCTTGTCGCTCACGGAATGGCTGCCAAAGCCATGCGCGAAGCAGCGGCGAGGGACGGAATAAACATCGATGTGGGCATCGTGCTCAACCTCTCCATCACCGAACCGTTTCACGCGGACGATCCCGAAGACGTAAGACGCGCTGAAGAAGCGTGGCGTCGCGACTGCGGGGCGTATCTAGATCCGCTGTATCGCGGGACCTATCCTGCCGATCATGCAGCGCGCATCGGTGATCTGCGCGAGGGCGACCTGAAGATAATCAACCAGAAGCTCGACTTTCTGGGGATTAACTTCTACATGCGCGGCATCGCTTGCAAAAACGAATTGCCGTGGCCGATTCCTGGTTCGTCGTATACCGCGATGGGCTGGGAGGTTGCGCCCTGGGCTCTGCGCGGTCTTCTGACCCGCATCTACAACGAGTACGACAAGCCGGTGCTTTATGTCACGGAAAATGGCGCGTCTTACGACGACGTCTTAGAAGGCGAGCGTGTCACCGACAGGCAGCGCCTCGACTACATCCGCGAGCATGTACGGCAAGTCGCGCTCACCATCAAGGATGGCGTGCCTATTCGCGGCTACTTCGCCTGGTCACTGATGGACAATTTCGAATGGGCTGAGGGTTATACCCGGCGCTTCGGCATTGTCTATGTCGACTTTGCGACGCAGAAGCGCACTATCAAAGACAGCGGTCACTGGTTTGCCGATGCGGCAAAGCACAATCGCGTCTCATTGAAGAAAGCATAACGCTTTCTTTGGTGCATTCTGAGCATTCTTACTTGGAGTTGGCGGCAGCGGCGTATCGACTTCGGTCGGTCGCTGCAGCCGCTTCTCCAGCGCATTAAAAGAAAACTGTAATGACGAAACAGAACATCATGGTCGCGATCAAACTGCTGATCATCTTTTGTGCCATCACAGGAACGTTCCTGCTGGTGAATCCTCGGATCGCTGGACGCGCAAATTTTTTTGGACACGTCTACTCATTCATGTAGTCGATGTCCTGGTCACCTACATGCTGTTTTCGACCGCTAGAATTCCACGTGCAAAATTCTGCGCTCGCCTTTTTTCCCGTTTCTTGGCTCTACTTCAACAAACGAATTGTAGTTGAAACCGCTGGCAGAGCGAATAATGCCCGGTACGCGGCGGGCGCGAGCATTGGGAGGTCTGAACCCACTTGTGGTCATGTAACCGTGGAACACATCAGTGGATTCGACCTTCCCATCTTTGTACCGAATCACTCCTATCGGATTCCCGCAATCGGAGTATGAGAGATCATAAGAGACTATATTGTCTCCTTCATCTTTTCCCTTTTCGAGATAGCTTACGACCTTCGCTTTCTCCATACCGACCGGCTTTACGTTTTGCACAAACAATTCGAAAGCGTTTTCTCGATCACGATCTGGTCCCTCACCGGAAATGGCTTTCCATTTCTGTCGAGAACGATTGTGGAACCTCTAGTCTGGCTTCCACTAAAGTGTTTGGCGACGAGGGCGTCCTGGTTTTGCCGAACGGCACTGAAAATATCAACAGAGGGTTTCGGCAAGACTGCGCCGGGCGCGGCATTGAACCCTTCGCAGAGATAGAAATCTTCGCCAATAGGGCGAATGCTTTTGTATTGCAGAGGGATTATCACTTTTCCGGTCAGGTCAATGACTCCCGTCATATTCTTCGCTTCGGCTGAAGAAATTTGGCAGAGAATGGCGAGCGTGATTGCGATTTTGCGCATAAACAAACTGCTCCTGATATCGAGGCAATTTTGCCGAGAAGTTGAAGAATTCCTTCATGCTTGGCCGCTTCGTAAATTGTTCCCGCCCGGCCGCAAAGATAGCCGAGTGAACGCTTTCATTTTGATCGGAATATGTTGCGTATTTGTTGCCTCTGAAATAACGATTGCCCAATCTTTTGCAGATTTAGCGCTCGGTAATCAACCGGTGAACCACTCTAACAGCTTCGGGAACGCCTCTTTCATAGCCGTCCACCAGCTTGTTCACAGTCGGATTTCTCTCACCGAAGATCATCATGGACAGCGCAACGCCTTCGTGCACTTCGCCTGGTTTCAATTCGGGAATGCCCCATTCTTTGTGAATTTCTGCGATCAGCTCTTTGGCGGTGGCGGCTGAAAGTCCAGCCTCCTCAAACGGTTTCAGTGGTCGCTCCAGGGGACCTGCGGTGCGGAGTAAGAATTCCTCGGGTCTATTCGACAGATTGTTTTTGAGCGCTTGCTCGATAGGACCGGGTTTGTGCGGGTCGAGAGCGCCAACACGTCCGCCGTTGCGAATTTCAGCCTGATGCTGCATAAGGAAAGACTGGAATTCTTGAACCGTCTTGCCCGCTTTCTTCAGGCGTTGCAGAAGCGAATTCTCCGGCTGCCATGGTCGCATTGCATCAACCGCTGCCTGATGCTGTTCTCGTGCCTGCTGCAGCTCAGTGTTGTACGACTGCAATTCTTCCCATGTCTGCGCCTTCTGGCGTTTCTCTTTAATGTTTTCTATGATCGCTTCTTGCGTTTTGATTTTGGCTCGATGAGCTTCCACATTGGCTTCTATTTGTTTGGCGCGTTCGGCTGTCAGCGGCAACATTTCTTTTCGTGCTTGCTCGAGAATGGCTTCCATCTTCCCGACTTGAACGCGGTCGCCATATGAAGAACGGAATCGCAACTCGTGGTTGTGCGGTTCCAGGTAGTCGTGTTTGACGTAAACATCGGTGTTTCCAACGTTGGGGGTGACGTCACGTTTGCCCAAAAAATAATCGACGACTGTTTCTTTTGCCACATCGACCGCTGATCTCGTGACGCCTTTGTTCGGTGTTCCGTGCACCGTCCATTCGAGGTGGTCGAGTGTTGTTTCCTTGAGTCTTTGAGCGTATTCATCAATCATTCGCTTGTCGCCGCGGAAGTGCGGGTCGCCTGGAACACGCTCCAGATCATGCACGAATTGCCGCATTTGCGAGAGTTGTTCAACATCGGCGGCGTTTTTGATGCTCGGCAAAGTGACGTCTTTCAAGTTGAGGGGAGGCGCTACACCACTCGATTCACCGGTTACATTCAGCAGAATTTCGCCCACCTTTGCCGGGAAAGAGCTGGGCATGTCGGGTCCATTGCCGGTGGCGCGGAACCAGCTTTTCTGAATTTCTATAATGCCGGCGGCTCTGATGGCAGGCGGATTTTTAATCTGTTCCGTGCAGTCCAGCATGTACATCTGACCGGTCTTTTCGTTGTATAGAACAATATCGGCTCCGACTTTATCCATGAGAGAGTCTTTCTCTGTGACAGTGGAACGCCAGCCCTTTTCCTCAAGTCCAGTGGCTTTCAACTGTTGCCTGACGACGTCGTTGACGCTCGATTCCTCTCCGGCGTTGAATGCATTGCTGCGCAAATTATTCATGTTGTCGACGAAATTCTGCGTGCGGTCGCCGAGCGGAATCGGCTTGGATTCGCCTTTTCGAACTTCCTGTGGCTCAGACGAGATGCGCATGCGATCTCTTCCGGCGCGCAGTGTAAGATTCTCGCCGGTAACAGCAGACTTGCCTTGCAGCGAGGCGTCGAGATTGCAAATAGCGAGAATATCCGCCATTCTTGCGGCATCCAAATTGATGCCTTTTGTTCCGTCGTTGTGTTGGACGAACATGTTTTTCTGCGGGCCGTATTCTTGCATGCCGAGATAACGCCGCCAACCCGCACCCTGACCGAGGTGTTCGCGCACTTTGACCATAGCCCCTTCGCCGCTGCGCACCCTGGCCAGCGCTTCTGAAAGCGCCCTGTCTCCGCCGACAACTTTGAAGTCTGCGGTCGTTTTGCCAAGTTCGGAAGGTTCCTGTTGCAGCCATTTGAAGTTTTGGCGCCCGGATTCGAATCGTCCTTTGAAGTGTTGATGTGCTCCGAAGGCGCCGCCGAAGACGCCCATGGTGACGACCGATTCGTAGTTTTCCTGAGCGGTTGCCAACCTGCCGTCTTTGAACAGAGTGTGCAGGTTCGAGCTCATTAAACCGGCGGGAGCGGCGGATATGATACCGCCCGCGATATCGTTCTTTAGCACGGGCGCCGCGACATTCAATCTCAATTTGTCGGCGGAAGACGTGATCATCTTGCTGAAGGCGTTTTGCCCGAGAGGCAGGGCCGCAGAACGCTCTACGCTCGCCATCCCGCCCAGGTGTTTCAAGCCGATGCCGGTGCCTGCCATGGTCAGCATTGTGGCACCGCCAATGGTGCCATTGGAGAGCCTGGCAAGCAGGTAATTGCGCTGATCGCCTTCTTCGACGGGGCGGAAGGTGAAGTCGTGCGCGAAGCCTGTCAGAGTCGCTTCCTTCATGGTCAAGCCAATTTGGCTGCGGCGGGACAAAGTGCCGGCAAGCATTGCTTCCGTCTGCCCTGCGCGCGTGAATGCTTTTACACCCTTGCCGGCCAGCCAGAACGTGCCCAGCATGCCTACGGCGCCACCGCCTTGCTGCGCCCAGTAATTGGCGGTGCCGAACGCGGCCGGCGCCGGGGCGTCGATGAACTGGACATTCGGCAGGATATTAGTGTCGAACGTTTTGTCAATCGGTTGCACGATCGCGTTGACAGGCGTTTGCGCAACCGTATGCAGCAATGACCTGCCGAAATCCTCAAGGACGCTCTTCTGTTCTTGCGGCTTCAGTTGCGCTTCCGCAGCGGCATTACCCTGTTGTTTTTGCGCATCGCCGCCCGCCTGTCCCTGCGCATAGCGGGACATGTATTCGTTGAACGAAATTTTGTCGGAGTTGTCTTGTGACATTTTGGCGCTAGGGGTAGTCACCTGCTTAGTGCTTTTTGAAAAGCAAGCTAATAGTTTTTACCCACATTTCTTGATTCTTGGACATCTGCCAAGATTTCTAATGCTTTAAAAGGCGCTTTTGCCGCTCAGGGCTCTGCTTTTCTCGTATAAAGCAATGGCCTCATCGGTTTGTTTCATTTCGGAGGATATGTGCGCCAGTTTCAAGATCAGTTTTGCCCGCGATTCCCAATCGATGCAGCCGGTGCTATCGGCCTGTTCGTGCTTTTCTCTGAGGGCAAGAGCGCGCGACAGATGGCGTTTTGCCAGCCGCAAATGCCCCTGGGTGAGGCGAATGTCGCCCAGAGTTTCCAACAGCATGATCTCGAAAATTGTGGGTGCGCCTGCAGAACACCTGGCTATCGATAAAGCTTTCAAATACTTGTTGGCGGCTTGCCCCGGCTCATTCATCAAAAGCAGACTGTGAGCCACATGCGAGAAACTGACGGCGAGACGGTAGTCGATGTGCTCTTCTTTGCGCGCTTCCGCCAGTGCCGCGCTGTACATCGTATGTGCGAGAAGCGCATCACCGCAGGCTAATGCTCTGCTGCCGATGTCAGTGTAATTTTGCCACACTGATTGACGGAAGTGTTTGTAGCGCTGAGGCAGAATTCTTATGCGTGCGGCAGACAATTCCATTTCGGTGGTAACAACCGGCATTTGACGCGTCCTCGTTGGGGCAGTGCCAGAACTTTAGTTTTTTGCGGGCGCCTAGGTAATGTGGAATTGAACAGTCCGCCTGACGCTTTGGAAATTCGAGTGCTTGCGATAGCTGGGCGAACCTATCATGTTTGCAGGAATTGCGGTTTTTGCGTATTTGAAATTGGTGCAGGTTTTCCAAGCTGCGCGAACAGCGATCGCTTCGACATATTTGCTGTTTTTCGTAGAACGCCCTTGGCTGGCATCTTTTTTGAGAGTTGAAGAACGTCCCTCTGTGCGGTCGAAAACGCAGTGACGGCAAGGCGTACCTGGATCCAAGTGTTTCCACTTGCAGATTTTTTGCCAGCCAAAAAAAGGTCGCATTGAATGTTTGTCGAGCGCTAGGTTCGAGTTGCCACTCGTCTATTGAAACTCCGGAGAAGACAAAGCGAAAACAAACCGACAGGCGCTGATAGAGCAAGTTTCCGTGACTTACCTGGTGTAAGAAAGGCGGGCGCTTCTCTTTAAAAGAGCCACTGAAATCAGTTCGCGCATGTTTTTCTTTCGCATCTCATGACACTACGAGTGATGCCGTGTCCGTCTCGCACAGCTTGTGCGAGGCGGTTGTTGTTACAGGCTTTTAGAGGAAACATCAAATGAATATATTGAATCGATTATGTGGTGCTCAGGGCGCAGCAACGCGGCACATTGTCGCGCCGGCACCGCGCTTGTTGAAAGATGTTCAAGTTGGAAATGATAGAAACACTGTTGTATGGCTGGGAATTGATAGGAAGCTGCATGTTGCCGTAAACATGGACATGGTGTTTCGAAATCAAACTGCCGATGTTATCGAAGGAGAATTCGATTGCTTTGCGATGCGACCGAACATGCCTGAAGTTGCCGCAGTGAAGCGCAATGGAGCGGTGATTGAGCGATATGCGCTGAATGGCGCTATCGTTCCAAACAAAATTCCATTTGCGCGCACTACTGCAGTTGCCTACAAAAAGGACGGCACAATGTTGGCGGCGGGCAACGAGTTTGGAAAGATTGTCGTATGGAGCCTGGAAGTGGATGGTCCACCGCGAGCGATCGTGGAGTGTCAAATCAGAAAAGAGAAAATTGCCCGAATTTACTTTGCAGGATTCTTCCTTATAGCGCTGACCGCTGGAGGGCGGTGTTATCGAGTTCCTTTCAACTTTGCGGTGGTTCCCCGAGTCCTTGTCACGGCCATCGCAGCACCGCGACTGGTGGCGGGTGATGGAACGGTGTTCGATTGGAACTGCTATGCGTACGCTCCACATCCCACGCTCGCGCTTGATGTGTTCGGCGGTGAGTGCGGCATTCTCGTTGGACAGCATGAAGTGTTCGGCATGTGCGCGGTGAGGAAGACGGGCTTGGGCGCTTACATTCACAATCTGACTTTCTGTCCCGAGACAGAACGCCTGGTCGTTATGGGGCAAAAAGGCGTTCAAATCTGGAATGTTGCACAGTCTGCCATGATGGAGAAATGGCAAGTGTCTGGTGATTTGGCAAAACTGGGGCGAGCTGCTACAGGCATCAAGTCGCTGGAATGTTCTTTTGCGGCTCCACGACCTGGCTATCAGCCGTATGCATACGCAGTGCTGGACGGATGTCCCACTATCTTTTGGGCGTAGGCCCAAGGACAAATGTTTCTCTTGAAGTCGAACGTGCCATCGCAGATGGTGGCGCCGTTTTGTTTGTCACAAGTAACGCAGTCGCTCGGACGGCTGCTTTTTTTGCATGAGGTGGTTATGAAAAGAAAAAAGGCAAAAAACACGGATTATCCAAAAACACTTATGGAGCTTGAATTTGCCGTTCAAGGCGGATTGGACGATCTCAATAACGAACTGCGCGGACAAATGATGGACGCTTATCTCGAATACATAGAAATCAACTTTCTCATGATGGATGGACCGCAGGTGATCGGTCGGGAATGTCACTCGAGAATGTTCTATTCCGGCAAGGTGCCGAGTTTGAAAGATGTGTGCCAGGTGGCGGTAAAGGTGGCGCACAACCTGGAGCTGCGGCATTTCCCGTACAAAAATTCCGGCGCAAAGCCCTACCTAGATCACGTCTTCCATGATGGTTTCAACCAGGATCAGTTTCTCAAATTGATGGAAACCATTCATCATGAGGGTATGGATTACAATCCGCCGGAACTGCGCAAAATTCGCAGAGATCTTATTATGCGGTTTCGCAGAACCGGCAATGCAATACGCTGGGATCACGTAATCAAGTTCGCCGCGCTGTGCGGCTATCAACTGGAATGCCGCCTGGTCAAGCAGGTGAAGGCGCCGAGCGGCTGTCTGACCCCATCTCGGCCGGTTGATGCAAGAAGCGACTACCAGATGTTGCTGGACAGATTGAACTATCCTGATTGAGAAGTAGATCGGTAGAACACCTGCCGCGCGCTAGAGAAAGACCGATGGAAATCATCGGCTTTCTCTCTCTTGCCTTGAAATACTAAAACAGATAATAGAAGCAGCGAGAGAAAGAACTGGGGAGGGTTTTAGCCCTGCCCCAGTTCCAAGTTTTACGAGGCGATTTGATTACAATTTGGCGCTTTTCAGAACCATGAGTTTTTCCTGGCTCATTTCATGCGCGCTGTAAGCAATGCCGCCCATGCCGACGCCCGATTCGCTGCGCCCGCCGAAAGGCATCCAGTCGACGCGGAAAGCGGTGTGGTCGTTGACCATCACTGCCGTTGCGTTGAGACCTTTGACGGCGTGCAGCGCCGCGTCGATGTCCTTGGCGAACACCGCTGCCTGAAAGGCGAGAGGCAGTCCGTTGGCGATTTTGATGGCGTCGTCTATGTCGTCGTATCCGTAGATGCAGACGACGGGTCCGAAGATCTCATCGGTGGAAACCTTTGAGTTCGCCGGTGGATTGAGCAGGACGGTGGGCTCGTAGTACGTGGGCGCGATCGCCTTGCCCCCGCACAAAAGCTTGGCGCCTGCCGCGACCGCGTCCTTGACCCATTGATCGATGCGCGTCACTTCGCCGGCGCGAATGAGCGGACCGACCTCGGTGTCCTTCGCTTTCGGGTCGCCGACCTTGAGCGCTTTGGCTCCGGCAGCTATAAGGTTTGCGAACTCTTCGGCGCGAGCCGCGGGCACGAAAATGCGTTTTGTGGAAACGCACACTTGCCCGGCATGGTAGAAGGCGCCTTTGACCAGGGGCGCGACGATTTCCTTGAAATCGGCGGAAGCATCGACGATAACCGGGGCGCTGCCGCCGTGCTCGAGAGCGACGCGGGTGCCGGCGGCCAATTTAGAACGAAGGTACCAGCCGACTCGGGCGGAGCCGATGAACGACAGGTAGCCGACGCGTTTGTCGGTGGCAAGCTTTTCCGAATTCTTGTTGTTGACGAGAAGCACCTGGCACCACTCTTCTGGCAAACCAGCCTCGTGGAGCAGTTTTACGAACGCTACGCAGGAGCGCGGCGTGTTCAGCGCCGGTTTCACAATCACAGGGCAACCGGCAGCCACAGCCGGAATTACCTGATGGACGATGAGATTGACCGGATGGTTGAAGGCGCTCAGCGACACGACAACGCCGATAGGCTCGCGGAAAGTGAAAGCCATGCGGTTGGTCGACGCCGCAGTCAAACCCATGGGAATCTCCTCGCCGTGCAGATGCCTGATGGCGTCGATGCCCAGCTTGACTCCCTGAATGGCGCGGTCGATTTCGACAACCGTATCGTTATAAGGCTTGCCGCCCTCCTCGACAGCGATGTCGATAAGGTTCTGGCGATTCTTGCCGAGCAGCTCGACAAGTTTTTCCAGGATGGCGATGCGCTGGTGCGGCGGCAGCCACTTGCTATGGTCTTCGTGCAAGGCGCGAGCAGTCTTGAGAGCGTCTTCGACATCGCCCGCGCTTTGCAGTTCAAGCGACTCGATCAGGCTCCCATCATGCGGGGAGCGCACCTCCAACCGCTCGCGTGCAGGTTGCGTGCCCTCCGGGGCGACCAGAGAGGCCGCATCGAGGTCGACAAGCTTCAGCTTTTCGCCCGTCGTGTAGTCGATCGGCACATCGATGATGTGAACACCCTTTTCGCCAAGACATTCTTTCAGTTTGGGCAGAAGGTCCTCTGAGCGTTCGATGCGATGACCGTGCGCGCCAAATGACGAAGCCATGGTCACGAAGTCCGGATTTTTGAAGTCCAGACCGAAGCTCTCTTGCCCGTTCTGTGCCTGTTTCCACTTGATCATGCCATAGGCATTATCGTTGAGGATAACAACCACAAGGTCGAGGTTGAGGCGAATGGCAGTCTCCAGCTCTTGCGAACTCATCATGAAACCGCCGTCGCCGCACACGGTTATGACCTTGTGCTGGGGCGCGATCAACTTGGCTGCAATCGCCGATGGCAGACCAGCGCCCATGGTGGCAAGCGCATTGTCGAGCAGAAGCGTGTTCGGCCCGTGCGCCCGATAGTTGCGCGCGAACCATAGCTTATACAGCCCGTTGTCGAGCGTGACGACGCCGTCGGACGGCATCGCCGCGCGGATGTCCGCCACCAGGCGTGATGGCACGATCGGGAAGTTGCTCGAGCTCGATTGCAGCTCGATCAGCTTATCGCCATACGCCTTCACTTCCATGAACGGCTTGAAGTCCCAGTCTTGCGAGGCGACGATGCTCTGCGTCAGCTCGAAAAGAGTGTTAGCGATGTCGCCTATCACTTCATGTTGCGGGAAGTAAACGTCGTCCACTTTCGCCGAGAAGAAGTTGACGTGCAAGACTTTGGCGCCGCCGCGTTCCATGAGGAAGGGCGGTTTTTCAACCACATCGTGACCGACGTTGATGATCAAGTCCGCCTTAGCGATGGCGTGATGCACCAGATCGCCGTCCGAGAGCGCCGCCGTGCCGATATAGAGCGGGTTGCGCTCGTCCACGACGCCGACACCCATTTGCGTGTTGACGAAAGGAATGCCGGTCTTGGTGACGAAGTCGAGCAACGCCTTGCGCGTGCGCTTGCGATTGGCGCCGGCGCCGACGAGGACGAGCGGGCGCGCCGCCGACGAGATCATTGCGCAGGCGGTGGTGATGGCGGTCGGGTCGGGATAGGGACGCATGGCGGTGTGAATGGCGAACGGCTGCTCGGCGTCGTTGACCACTTCGGCTGCGATGTCCTCGGGAAACTCGATGTGCACTGCGCCGGGGCGCTCTTCGGCAGCGATGCGGAATGCTTCGCGAACGATGGAAGGGATGCGCGATCCGTTCACAATCTGCTGCGTGAATTTCGTGAGCGGGCGCATCATGCCGACTACGTCGACAATCTGGAACTGCCCTTGCTTGCTCTTCTTGATCGGCTTTTGTCCGGTGATCATCACCAGCGGCATGCCGCCGAGCTGAGCGTAAGCTGCAGCGGTGACGAGATTGGTAGCGCCCGGCCCGAGCGTGGACAGGCAGACCCCGGGCTTGCCTGTGAGACGGCCGTAAGTGGCGGCCATGAAGCCTGCCGCTTGTTCGTGCCGAGTGAGAATCAGCTTGATCTTCGATGTCCTCAGCGCTTCCAGGAAGTCGAGATTCTCTTCTCCAGGAATGCCGAAGATATATTCAACGCCCTCGTTTTCGAGAGCTTTGACCAGGAGTGTTGAGGATTTCATACGGTCTCCTTGCGAACGGCTTTGAGTCCGTTGCTTCGTTGAATTCAGAAAGTTGCGCGCGAGATAGTGGCTGCGGTTTGCGATTAAGTTCGATGGGAAAGGGGTGATACAGAGGTCAACAATCTGGCAAAGCCTGTGGGCTTGTTTCTAGATTGAAGCTGTAATTGTAATTCAGTCTTAACTGCAATAAAGCAATTCATGGTTTCTATAGAAACTCGCTTAAGTAGATAGGGAGATATTTTGCAGGATTGTGTTGCAAAGTAATGAAAAACGGCTGTGGCTGGCCTTGTTGACGTGAGTTCTTGAAAACAGGCTTGAATGTGTGCCGATTCATTTTTGCAGTGGTGCCGAATTTTGACTTTGGTGGCACCGTATGTGGTGTCATATCGTTTCTTTGTAGTCCGTGAAGTTTGGGATTGTCAGGCGGTTGTATAGCTGTGAAAGGCGTAGCAATTTCGATTTCATGCTCGTTTGAAGCTGTCAATAAGTGGATTCCGGCGATTGCGGTTTCTTATCTTCAGTTTCAACATCTATCTTTTCCCTCCTGTTTTTTTCTTTCCTCCAGCGCAGTTTTCAGCCAAAAAAACTTCCCGTTTTATTCGCGCGTGCGAAAAGGCTGATACCGGGCGGGAATAGATGATGCTTGCTTGATTGCCGTACTCGGCTGAGATTGCCTCAGAACGACTGTTGCAAGAACATCTGCCGACATATAAAAACCGACATAAGGTCGCAGACCATGAAAACGATCAAACCCACGATCGTGGTTTTTTGCGTCCTGACAATTTTTCAACCACGTTTCTCCTATGCGGCCGATGTTCCGTCCGGTCGCAACCTTAACCAGCAGGTCGCCGGCCAGTCCGCTGTTTCGCCGGCCAGTCAAGCATTGTCCGCTCTCGATGCGGCAAAGAAGCGTTTGATTGACGCTGCCGATGCTCGTGGTCTCGATATCACGCGCATCAAAGGGTTTCTCACCAAACTCGACGCCACGTCGGCGCGCTACGGAACTACCGAAAAGCAGCTCGTCGACGCAATGGACGGCTTGACCGAGATTCTGACGAGCACGACCAAGAGTCCTCTTTATTCCGGCACGCAGCTCGAAATGGCTTTCGAGACGGCTCTCCACAACATCGCCTGTCCGATGGAAATCGACCAGGGCTACCACCCGACTTGCAACGTCACTACTGTTGAGGTTTTTGCTGCTGCGCGGCATCCGGACAAGTACGTTGCGCTCGTGAAGGAGGTTGCCTTGACCGGCGGTTTCACAGCCGATGATGGACGTGTTGCTCGTCCTCCGAAGAACGCTCTGCTTCCCGGCGATGACGAAAACAACTACGATATCACGCAGCCTAACAGCGACAAACGCAATCTCGCCAGTCAGATCGTGCAGATGACGCTCATCAACGGTGCTTATGAACTGGGTCATGTGTTGAAACAGAAATCAGTGCGAAAGCCTGATGGCACGACCGAATACGTGATGGCTCCCGTTACCGACAGGCGTTATGTTTTGGGCAAGCGTCGCAAGAAACCCTATGGCAACGGTTTCATTGACTTAGGCGAAGACATGCTTGTGGACCTGAACGGCAAAGGCATCATCAACTCGCACACCAAAGAGTTGGAGGATGGCCCTGCTTTCACGCAGGACGAGGTCGTGGCGGCGAGCAAGATGTGGCTTGGTTACGAGATGCCATACATCGCGACGCCGTACATGACGACGACTTATGATCCGCGCACGGGCAAAACAACGCAGTCGCCGTGGGTGTATGATTTGCCGGATAAGGCGCGGCTTTTGAAAGCCAAAGCCGACGGCAAATTCCCTCTGGGTGTGCCCACCATCGGTGGTGCGCATGTGCAAACCATTCACGATGTGGCGGTGGACAAGCGCGGCACGGTCTGGGTTTTGCTGGACAACCAGCACGGCACCGAGCGCGACGGCTGGGTTCCTTTGAGCGATCTCCATTCGACTCAGAAGAACAACAATGTGCATCTGAAGCCGAATTACAGGCCGGACGATTTATCCTGGAATAAGTAAGCAATTGGATTGCGATTGAGTGTTTCAATTGACTTTGATTATTTCAATTGACTATCTCATGACGCAAGGCGGGGAGCGCGAAAGGATTCGCGTTTCCCGTTTTATTTCGTTCGCTTGTTTGTTTTATTTCCAATTTGTTCTGTTTGTTTTTTGCTTGCTTTTTTCTCGCCCGCTATACTAAACAAAACAGTAGAAAGCCGAAAAGTAAAACTGGGGTAGGATTCCGTTCCTTGCCCCAGAATCTTGGCTTGCTTGCAAGCGCATTAGGAAAGATAGCCTTTCTTCATTGAAAGACACGACGAAACGTCTATTTCTTCAGCGCCTCTTTGACGAACTCCCTCAGCCCGTCCAGTGACTTTTCACCGGTGGACGACTTGAGAGTTTCTCCGCCCGGTTTGAGCAGATAGAGTGTCGGATAGCGCTTGATGCCGTACTTCGCTTTCAATTTGGGCGAGCGTTCGACGTCCACTTTGACGACGAGCAACTTGCCCTCATGCTCTTTGGCGAGAGTCTCCAGGCGTGGCGCCATGCGTTTGCAGGGCTCGCACCAGGTGGCGTAGAAATCGACCAGCACCGGCACTTCCGATGCTTTGACGGTCTCTTCGAAGTTGCTGTCATCCAGATGAATGACGAGTTCTTCGGACTGCTCCTCAGTCGGCTGTTTGACCGTCACGGTCTGGGCGTCGGCTGTGGGGGCAAACATTGCCGACATGAAAGGCGGCAGCAACAATGCAAGGCAGAAAGCGGTTTTGTGAAACATATTGCTTTCCTTTGATGAGCTCCTTATCGTTTGTTTCTTTGGCGGTCAGGGTTGGGAGGCTTGCTCAAGGGCTTCCAGAACCGCCGAGTTGGTCAAAATTTCCGGCAAAATTACGGGTGCGGCCGGCCGGTGCGGCGAGTACACGAGGTAGAGAGGCACACCGGAGCGCTGATGGCTCTTCAATGCGGCGGTGATTGTGGCGTCGCCGTTGGTCCAGTCGCCCTTCAAGAAAACGACGTCCAGGCGCTCCATAGCCTGCTTCACCTCTGCGTCGCCGAGAACGTTCTTTTCGTTGATCTGGCAGGTGAGACACCAGGCTGCTGTGAAGTCGACGAAGACGACTTTGCCTTCGCTGAGCGCTTTGTCGACGGCTGCTTGCGAATAGGTGTTGTGGTCGCTCGCCGGCGCTTTGGCCGCGAATGCGGGCAGCACCTGCCAGCAAAACAGGACAGCCGGAATGGCGAGAGCGACGCCCCAGATCGCGTATTTGCGCACTTTGCGCGTTTCGTACATGGTGAATCTGCCCACCAACCACGACGAGAACGACGCGGCAAGAAGGAAGATGAGTGTGGCGATCAGCCCTTCGCTGCCCGTTTGCTGCCCGATGATATAGAGCAGCCAGACGACGCTGCCCAAAAGTGAGAAGGCCATCGCTTCCTTCAAATGTTCCATCCAGGCGCCGGGCTTGGGGATGTACTTCATCCAACCCGGCTTGGAGGTCAGCACCAGATATGGTGCAGCCAGCCCAAGCCCGACGGTGAAGAAGATCAGCAGGATCACCCACCAGGCTTCAGCGAATGCGAAGCCGACGGCGGTTCCGAGGAAAGGCGCCGTGCAGGGTGTGGAGAGCACGGTAGCCAGCACGCCCGTGAAGAAGGCGCCCGCGTAGCCGTCGTTCTGCGAGAGCTTGCTGATGCCCTGGCCTACAGGAACCTGCATCATGAAGAGACCGAACATACCTAAGGACATGACAGTGACGAGAGTCGCCAGTGCCAGAACGAAGAGCGGCTGCTGGAATTGGAAGCCCCAGCCGACGCTTGCACCGAGCAATTGCGCGACGATTACGATGGCGGCCAGCGACATGCAGGTGGCGATTGTGCCGCCCGCATAAGCCAGACCCAGCTTGAACACCTTGCTGCGGCTTTCCTTGGACTCCTTGACGAAGCGCATGATTTTGAAAGCAAGAACAGGCAGAACGCACGGCATCAAGTTGAGCAGCACGCCGCCGATGAAGGCGAAAGCGAGGTAGGCGAGAAAGCTCATTTGGTCGGTGCCCGGCGCTTTTGTGCCGTTGGTGCTCGAGCCGCCGTTGCCACTTGCTGTGCCTGTTTTCTCTGAGAGTATGAGCAGCGAGATATTAGCTTCGCCGGGCACACACTGATTGTTGCAGGCGAGCCAGGTAGCGGTGACACCGACAACAGCAAGCTTGTTAGTGTCGAGATTATCCGGCGCTTTCACAAGAACCTTAACGGCGGTTTGCCCTTCGTACCCGTTGAATGTGGTGCCGGATTCTTCAATCGCGATTGATTGCGGCCATTGAGTGGGCTCTTGATAAAAGCCGTCCGGCAGCAGCAAGAGCAGTGATGTTGGTCGTCCGGTCTGACCCAAATGTGAATCGTAAATGTGCCATCCTGGTTGAATGTTGAAATTCACCGTGATCGTGAATGACTGACCGGGCTTGATTTGGTCAGGGGCGACATCGGAGTCGACCGTGACAGTGACCGGACTGTCGTCTTGAAGCTCGTCGGTGATTGGCTCGGCTGCCGTCAGCGAGGCCCATCCGGTAGCGAGCAGAACAAATGCCAGCGACAAGAGTTTTGAAGGTTTCATAATGCGACCTTCCAGATGTGGTGATGTGTTAGTGAGGTATCAGGCGTGGCGGCGAGTTGAAAAAGCCTCTTCGAGGTGACGAATTGGCGGGCATTCCCACGAATCTGATCGCAGTTCGATCAAATTTTCTGAGCCTGATTAACGATATCCCGCGAGCGGGGAGGTGTGAAATTGCACTGGAATGCCGTGTTGGCGCGCGCCTGTGGTAGTCGTGTCCTGTATGTTGGAAGATGCAATTGGTGTCACATCTTTGCATGATCAACTGTTGATTTCGTTGCATTTCGAATAAGAAGCGCTTAGAAAGCCGATGAAGATTCGCACATGCGGGAAACTTAGCGCGAGGCTTTGGCGGCATTTGCGGTCGGTTCGCACTGATGATGTTTGAAGGATTGCTGTGGAACTTGGTTTTTCATCAGGCTTTCCATTGCTTGCCAAATGCGCGCGATTGATGTTTTTAAAACCCAAAGCCGGATTTGTTTTTGTATGTGCCTGGTTGCGAGGCTGGAAACCTTTGTAAAGAGTGAGATTTCGACTTTCGCTCGAAAAGAAAAGCGAACTAGCGCTACCTCTTGACGGCTACAAAATTGCAACAAAACCTCGCGCGACCCAGGCTTCGCGCCGCCAGTCGCATCATTTCCTGTGGGGATTGTCCGAATTTTTCTGCGGCAACTGCTTAGATTTTTTCAAATTTTTCTAAGTGGCTGTGCGTCTCGAGATGCCGTGCCTGTGTGCTTCTCAAAAATTCAGGTCAATCTTGGACCCATTGTTCATAGTTGAGAATTGGCGCCTGTCAGCGTTCCGGCGATTTCATCCCATTAGAAAAATTCGAAAATTTCTAATGGGTTTTCGAGAAAAAATCAGAGCACTCACGAGGGAAATTTTTTTTGGGGGTCGCCAAAAAAAATATAAAACTAAAACATATAATAGACAGTCGCAAAAAAGTGAAACGGTCACAACCACCCGGCTTTTCAGCTCGAATGGAAGTGACCGTTTCTAATCAGTCAGGCATGATTGCCATCAGATCGAAGTAGTCTACATCTGAACAATTTTGGCGGTCCTGGTGGTGAGGTCGAGGTCGATGACAACGACCGTTGGAATCACCTGGTAGCGCCTGTCGGTGCTGGATGCGTTGACACAGAGTGTGTTGTTCACCATCTCGTGTCCGCGCGCTTCGTGCACGTGACCGAACACATGCAGAATAGGAGAAATCTCCTCCAGTCGCCAGCGGAGCTGACCGCAACCGACTTGTTCTCCGCTTCCCGCCCATGCCAGATCGCACACCGTATTCGGTGGCGTGTGCGTGATCAGCACATCGACGTCGTCGGGAATTGCCTGCCATTTGTCGCGCAGATCGACCGATCCGCGGGGCAGATTGAAAGCCCAGTTCCGATACTCCGGCTGCCAGGGCGTGCCATAGAATTTGACGCCGTTGATGACGACCGCCTGGTCTTCCAGGTAGGTCGCGGCGGTGAGAGCGGCAATCGAGGCTTCACGCTGGAGCTGCAAAGCCCAGTCGTGGTTGCCTCCGACTACCAATTTGTGTTTGTGCGGGAGCTTCTCCAGTTGGCTGTTGAGGGCTTCCACCCACTTCAGCTTCTTGCCTTTCGAGAAGTCTCCGCTGTGAATGAAGACATCGCCATCCGGTACCACCCACTCTGAAAGAGGGTGTTGGTGCGTGTCACTCATAACCACGATTCTCATGATTTTTACCTGGGTCATGATTGTTACCTCGGTCATGGTTTTTACCTCGGAAAGATGACTTACTGCATCAGCAGTCAGGGATGATGGGGTTCCGGATCGGGCACCGTGCGTGGTGGTGCCACGAAGGGTATTTCCTTCATCAAGTCGAGCGGCATTTCGATGGTCGAGCAGCCGCGATCCTGCGGATAATCGATGCGGCGAAGCGGCTTGCCGAATTGTGCGTCCGACCAGGTTTCCACCCGCAAGCAGCCGGCATCCGTGTAGTTCGAGACTTTGACGTGACCGGACTCTTCAGTCGGCAATCCGTCGAGAGACTCGTAGCTGAACATGGGGATGGACGGCTTGCCTTCGAATTTCGTCCCCGACTGGAACCAGAGCTTCCAATGCTCCATCCCCTTCTCGTCGACGATAGCGACGCTATTGAGATGGAAGACGCTGGGCTTGCCCTGCTTCTGCGCCTCGAACGGATTGAGACGCTGCCAGAACTGTGCGTACTTCGGCACGCCATTTTCGTAGACGACCACCTTCATGCCGGCAAAGGTGAACTCGCGCTTCTGAGTGATATTGCCTGCTTCGTCGCGATAGATCGCGGTGACCAGGTAAGTCTCCATCAGGAAGTCGGTTTTTGCGATGCCGGTGTCTGGGTAGTAGTCGATGAGATGAGTGCGGAACAAGCTGCGCTGCGTGTATTTGAGCGGCTGACCGTTGTCGGAGAAGACTTTCTCCTCTATCGTCCCTTTCGAATTCTCGCCGATGTAGGCGAGCGTGCCGTCGGGGCGCAGGACGCGGTGGTAGAGCGCTCTGCCGTCGGCGGCAAGAACGGTGCTCATGTGCTCCGCGGCGCCGCCTTCGAACCAGGTTTGAATCCGGTACGTGCCGTCAGCATCGCGAGTGCCCACACGCTGGCGGCTGCCGTCCATCCAGAATGCGGCGTCGTTCATGTAGGTGACGCCGTCTTCGCCGATGCTGGCCCGCCACTTGATTTGGCGCGGCAGTCCTTCCACCTGCTTGTAATAGACCTCGCGGCTCTTCATCGTTCCGTTCGGGCGAAAGAGGTCTTCACCTGTCTCACCGTTCTTGAAGTCGATGTCGGCGTTGAACGGCACGAACTCGCCGGTGAGGGTAGTCGTCCGCTGGTCGATGCCCTGTTTGCTTTCAGGCAATGCGATTGAACTCTGAATGCGATGCGGGAAGGCGCCTGTCGTCAGGTCGCCGGGACCGCCCGCAAACATCGTCACCGCGCCGATGCCCGCAATGAGCAGAGCACTGGCGGCGACAATCACAACTGAGCGAAGTGATTTCATTTGCGACTCCTTTGAGTCTACAGTTGCGTTTGAGCGAGCGCTTTTCGTTAAGGCGCTCGCTCGTTCATTCGTCAAGACCACAACGTGGTCGCGTCAGGAGATGACGTCAGCCCCAGGGCGACGGCATGACGGGAGGCACCGGTTTTGGTGGCACCTCGTAGTCGACAGGCTCCAGCAGGTAGGCAGGAATTTCATCGGGGAGGATGGCGTCCTCAGCCGTGAATGTCTGCCTGCTCACCTCGGGCCCATACTCGCCTTTCTTGACGAGCATGAGTTCGAGAAAGCCTGTGCCGCGGTTGTACCACTTGCGGGTCACCGTCGACACCAGATCCTCGGAAGCTTTATCCATGCCGATTTCGATCATCGACACGTTTTTCGATGTCCAGTCCCAGGTCACGCGCCAGCTCGGATTGCCTGAGTCGTTGAGCACGGCAGCTTCGATGAGCTGATATTCGCGCTTGTCCTCCGGCTTGGCCGCGTTCGGCGTGAGCAGCCGCCATGTCTGACGGTAGCTGGGCACGCCGTCCTCGTAGAAGGTGGCGATCATCTGCCAGCTATTGAAGACGCGAGTCTGCTCGACCTTGCCGTTGGGAGCAAAGAACGAAGCAGTCGTGAGATACGAATCCATGAGGAACTCGCGCTTTTTCGTAACGCCGTCCGGATAGTAAATCGTGTCGCGCGTCCAGTAGCGAGAGGTGGAAAGCGTGCGAATGGCCCGCTCCTGCTCGTCGTAGGTCGTCACATCGAACGACAGGTGAGTCTGCTGCGCCACGCTGATCTTGGTGCCGTCCCGGCGGAAGAGCGCCTCGTAAAGCGCTTCGCCTTTCGGTCCAATCAGATGTCTGGCGTTCGTGCTCAATCCATCGTCGTAGAAAGTCGTCACCTCATAGCCACCGTCGGGCAGAAGCCGGCCTTCACGCTGCATCTTGCCGTTCAGGTGAAATCCCCTGTCGGACACGTAGGTGTGACCGTCGGGGGCAATCGCTGCGCTCGCCTTCAACTGCCTGGTGCCGTCGGGCGCCGCGGGGTAGAAGAGCTCTCGCAATTCAATCGTGCCGTCTCGCCGATGATGGTCGACGCCTTGCTCGCCGTTGTTGTACAAGCGAGTAGTGATTTTCGGCGTCAAAAGATCGTCCCAGTACTGAGTGATCCGCTGCTCCTGAGCAAGAGGTGCATCAGGCAAGCCGATTCCTACGCCGGTGCGATCAGGAAAAGCGCCGTCGGTCAAAACAACCGGTCCGGACGCAAAAAGCATCACCGAGCCTGCTAACGCCAGCACGATGAATGCCAGGGTGAAAGAGGCTTTTCGCCACATTTACCCCGTCTCCTTGCATTTTCATCTGCAGCCGCGAAACATCGGCAGCCGCAGATTCGGTTTCGTTAAACGCGCCCAATGTGCGGGCGCATCGTTTGATATTCCACTGACACAGTCAGTGCGCGAAGTATCCCTGTCCCGCCAGGCTCGAATCGCGCGGTTCGAATTTCGACGACGGCAGGCGCCTCGCGAGTGCGAGCGTTGCGTGCGTTCGAATGTTATTGCTGTGCCTGGTTTTGCTGTACGAGAAGAATTGGGGATGTGGGGATAGTATTCAGAAACTACTACTCATAAGAGCTGATTCAAAGCTTCCGAATCATGATGTAAAGGTAATAGTTATTACTTGAATCCGAGTACTGATTTAGGTTTACAGCTTTTCCTAAGTGCGGCTTATCTGGCGCGCAACAGGTCTTTACATGTTCCGCGTGTCTGCAGGTTCGTAGAGCTCGCGCTGGTCGAAGAGTCGTGCCGGCAGTGGCAACCTTCGAGCAACATTGCAGCACATACAGTTAAGACGCCGCTAAGAAAGCGCATCAGCAGCCGCGCCCCACTATCACGCGCTGCTCGTTTCAAAAACAAATAGGAAATAGCGCTAATGAAAATTTCGAGCTTATCTCCCAATCAGTTTCAAAAACCGCCCCAGAACCTACAGTACAAGCCGGTCGAACCAGGCGACAATGGACCACTAAAGAGAAAAACTCCGCACCAAAATCTCACAGGTGATCCACATCAAACCAACTGCGCTCTTGCGCAGAGAAGTGAAAATTTCGATGAGAAATTGCTCTGCCGCGGCAGCAAACAGCGAGTAAGAGCGCTTAGCGAGCTTTTGATGGAACTGCCTGATGGCGCAGTGCGCGAAGTTCTCAGCGAATGTCTATTAGCGATCATAAACGGCGAAGGCGATATAAAGCACTTGCGTGCACTCACAATGCGCGCTACGCGCCAACTGCGGACCATGTACCTGTCCGGCGGACAAACAGCCCTGGCTGCCGACACCCGCTGGAGAGTGCGTCAATTTGCCTGGGAAAGTTTTTCCATTCATCTGTACATCGGTCCGAAAGGCTTGCATTTAGACGAAGGACAGCCTGCGTCCGAGTTGAACGCATTTATAAAGATCGACTCGAACGGATCGGTGTGGGCCGGTGAGACATATGCAGAAGCATCTGAAGGTCCGGTCACGCTGCCGCTTACGACAGAAGATGTGTTTCAGCGTCTCAGTGAAAAATTGCTGATGACAGTGTATTGAAATTGAGAAGGCGATTTCATCGATAAATCGCAGTTTCCATCGAAGTTTTTGCATCCGTTCAAATTGGCAACCAACCGGCAACTTTCCAAAAGTATTCTTTCAACATTCCCGCTTTTACCCGGTCAACGAGGTTTTGAACAAATGGGCGAATTACCACAAAAGACAACTGATAACAGCAGTGTAAATCGTACAGAACAGCTTGACTTTTCTCCGGGTAGTGGACCTGACGTAGAGATTACGCCTGCTGGAAATAAGGTGATAAGTGAATTCGACCAGCAGAAAGAATCGTCAGCAGCACAGTTTCTTCCGTCTTACGAAAATATTGCTGAATTTGCTCAGGCGGTGAGCGAAGACGTCTGGAATTTTGTTTCAGCAGCCGCTAATCAAAATGCTCAAGGTTTAATCAACTCCGAAGCGCAAGCCACCAAACGTGGTGAACGCACCACGAGTACTCCCCCTGGTTCTGACCCGGGTGGTTTTATTCCTGGCGATCCGATTCACAATGTTCGCAAACCGCAGCACGAAGAAACCGGGGCGACTAGTGGCTCGACAACAGAAATTGCCCGAGTGCCACCGCCGGATGGGGGTGGTAAAGAAGGCGGCGGTAAAGTGATCGAACACGGTAAAGAATTAGTGAAGGACAATACCATCACGAAAAACCCCTATGGTGAGAAAATCGACGAATTGAAAGAGACTATTGGTGAGCTTTCCGATGGTTCTGTCAAGGATTTTCTGAAGAATACAGCCAAAATGCTCGAATCAGGGACGATTAACCCGGATGTTCTGGCTGCCAGCGCTCTACTGGCTATGAAAGATATGGAAGGGCTCGACAGTGAAACACTCAAGCAACTCGAGCAAGTCAGGGATCAATTGTCGAATACTTTCGGCATCAAGATGGATTTGAACAGCAAATCAGCTAGCTTCTCGTTCGAAACTTTAGGCGGTGACAGAGTGACGATGGCTTTTAACAGTAATAGGAGCGCGTCGGCAGCCATAACTAGCGCACAGGGATTATTGAGTTCGCAAACTATGGGTATGAAAGAGGCTGCTGAGATGTTGAGCAAATCAGGCAGAGAATTTGCCAGTGGGATGATGCGCGGCAAAGCAATAAATACCATGCCGGATTATAAACCTGCTGAACAGCATAAACCTTGGCCAAAACCATTACCGGTCAATTAAGCGAGCGGACCGGCCTAAAACTTGCAACTATCGGCAGAGTAGTTGAGGACCGCCACCTCGGCTACTCTTCCACGTTTGTCGGCTTTGCTGTTGATGGCTCGGTTTGCGTATACGGTTTCAATGTAAAAATCATCGTACAAATCTCGAATCAGAGCTGTGTCGGAATTGCTGAGCATCGCATAACAGCCTTTATCCGTCAGCTTGCGAAAAACCTCAGCCAGACGAGCTTGATCTTCGACCCCGAATGAGTTTCGCGTATAGCCTGTGAAACTGGATGTGGTGCTTAAAGGCTGATAGGGTGGATCTAAATAAACAAAATCGCCCTTCTTCGCTTGTGCCACCACTTCATCGAAATTCGCCGGCACTATTTTGGCATTGCAGAGTGCGCGTTCTGCCCCTCTCAAATTGACCTCGTCGCAAATCTTGGGATTATCATAGCGCCCGAAAGGAACGTTGAATTGTCCTTTGCGATTGACTCTGAATAATCCGTTGAAGCATGTCTTGTTCAAGTAAATCAATCGGGCAGCGCGTTCTGCCGGAGTCAGGTCAGCGACATCCATGGCTCGCACTTTGTAAAAGTGGTGCTTGTCGTTGCGATGTTTTTTCAAATGGCGAACAACCGATGCCAGGTCGTTTTTCACCATGTTGTAGCAATTGATGAGCTCGACGTTCGAGTCGGATAAAACTGCACGCAAATTCGGGTTTTTTGCCACCATATGAAAAAACACGGCACCGCCGCCCAGAAAAGGCTCGAAATATCGATTGAATTCGGCTGGAAACAGGCGCGTGTAATGCTTGAGCAACTGAGTTTTGCCGCCCGCCCATTTAAGTATCGGTGTGGCGACCGGGTAAATGTCGGGCGGAGCGATGCCGGAATCAAGGCGCCGGTGCGCCGCGGCTGTCCTAACAGCGGGAAGTCGTTTTACCAAAGCTCAAGCCACTTCTTTCTAGTAATCGGCGCGTTGATAAATAGTGTACCTCCCAAACGTCTGGGCCGTAACCACCTGCAAAAACTGAAGCAAGTGAAATTCCCAGATCGGCAAAGGTATCGATTACCAATTCATCGCGCGCCTTCATGACCGAGAGAGGCAGCCGAAAGAAGCTTGTGCCGGGCAATACGTCCTTTTCGTATGGGTCGCTGCCGGCTACATAAATCACCATATCCGGTGCAAATTTCGAGAGCGCGAGTTTTAATCCGGCTCTGGTTTTTTCCAGGTATTTTTCTTTCTCGATTTCTTTTATCGGTATGTCGAGGTCACTTTGCTGCTTGACCTCCGGCCATCCCTCCTCGGAGTGCACCGAGAAAGTGAAAACGCTGTCGTCATTTCTAAACGCCACAGCAGTGCCGTCGCCCTGATGAAAATCCAGATCGACAATCAATGCTTTTTTGATTTTGCCGATTTTTTGCAAGTGACGAATGGCAATAGCGATATCGTTTATCGGGCAATATCCGCGCCCTTGATCGGGAAATGCATGGTGGTAGCCACCACCGAGGTTGGCCGCCAGTCCAATGTCCAAACTCAATTCTGAGGCTTTCAGAGTACCGCCGCTTTTCAGTTTGAAATCATCAATGATGCTGGGAAGCGGTCTTGTGGCTCGTTCTGGAAAGTATTCCGATTCGCGAAACTCGAAAAGATCGATCCAGGTTTTCGGAATTGCGAGAGTCTTCAAATACTCGGGCGTGTGGACGAGAAGGACTTGTTCGTCGGTAATCGGATCAGGCTCCAGATATGGCACAGGTGCGCCAATGTCTTCGGAAAGCCTCTTGAGAACCATCTCTCCGCGATCTAGCGCGAATGGTTTATCAAAACCAAAGTCCGAAAGAGGGGTTTTATACCGTGAAGAGAATACTAGATTGGTTTTCATGACTCGAAAGTATAACAAGCAATCTAAAAATAAATGTCAAGATAATATAGCTAGGTGAACTCTAAAGTATCTATCGTCATGATCTTAGTCAGGTATAAGAGCTGAAACAGCGGAGCAGATTGAACCTGGCTATAGAACTCTTCTAGATTCATCGCACTTATTTCTTCTGCAACCGATTCTTTCTGCAATCGACGCTTGGTAGAAAACCAAACGCATCTAAAAGTCTCCGACACCCCCCTCTCGCTGCATGCCTGAAGGTCACGCTCATTGAGAGTGCCTTTCGGGGATGACCGCGTCTGTGAAATCGTCGAGCATCCTGAAATGTGTCTCCGACTGTTGAAGCCGTGAGCGCGCCACTCGGTGTGGCAGCGCTAATTCTCACCATGCTTCCAGCGGTTCTCTGTGGAGGTAACACAATGTCTTTCGGCCCGCTATTACTTGGGCTTGCGCTCCTGTTCGTTTTCCTCATTCTCAACGGTCTTTTCGTGGCGTTCGAATTCGCCATCATCGCGCTCCGCAAGAGCCGACTCGAAGAGCTCGTGAAGAACGGAAAATCGGGAGCCGAACGTGTGCAGAAGTTGCACCAGCAAATGGACAGAACCATTGCTGGCGCGCAACTCGGCATCACGTTAGCTAGCCTTGCACTCGGCTGGTTGGGTGATCACTCAATCTTGCCGCTGATCCAGTCTGCGATGTCGTCCGTTCCGGGAGTTGCAGAATTGCATCTTCCGGCTGGCGTCGGCGTCGCGATCTCGTTTGTAATTCTCAGTCTGCTTCACGTCGTGGTCGGCGAACAGGTGCCGAAAACGATGGGTCTGCGCGCGCCTGAGCGGATGTCGTTCTTGCTCTCGCCGGCGTTCCGCATCTTCGTTTTCATCACCGCGCCCCTGGTGTGGATGATGAACGCTTTCACCTGGCTGCTCTTGAAGCCCTTTGGCATGTCCAAAGCCAAGCATGAAGAGAGCCAGTTGCCGTCGCCCGCTGAGTTCCAGATCTTGTTCGAAGAGAGTGTCAAAGCAGGCACGCTCGGAAAGCAGGAGTCCGATTTTCTCAAGCGCGCTCTCGAGCTGAAAGCGGTGACGCTGAAAGAGGTGATGATTCCGCGCACTCGCGTGGACTACGTCGAAGACGGCACCAACCTCATCGACATGATGGCCGTCGCGGCGCGCACCAAACACAGCAAGCTGCCGGTGTTCCGCCATTCGCGCGACAACGTCATCGGCATTCTCAACACACGCGACCTGCATGACCTGTTCTACGCGCATCTCAAGGCGCGTTCGGACGTCGGTGCTGCTGCGTCGCGCATCACGCCCAAGGCGTTCCGTCTCTCCGACTACGTGCGCAAGGCATACTTCGTGCCCGACACGATGCTTGCCAGCACGCTGCTGGAGCAGATGAAGGAGCGCAAACTGCAGATGGCTGTGGTCATCGACGAGTTCGGTGCCACGGTCGGTATCGTCACCCTGGAAGACCTGCTCGAGCAGTTGGTCGGTGAAATCTGGGACGAATACGACTCGCCGGGTGCGGGTATCGAGCAGGTGGGCGAGCAAACCTGGCATGTGCCGGGCGACCTCACCATCTTCGAGTTCAACAAGTTCTTCGGCGCCGATCTCAGTTGCGAAACGCACTGCGTGACGGTGGCCGGGCTTGTCATCGAAGCGCTCGATCGCCAGCCGGACGGCGGCGAGAGCGTTGATTTGCACGGCTACAAGTTCACCATTCTCGAGATCAAAAATCGCGCCGTCTTCCGGCTTGCGGTTCAGCGTCCCGAGGGTGCACCGCCGCTCGCCTTCCCTGCAGGAGGTGAGCACGGGCAGGTGGACGTCGTCGTCGAAGACCCTCGGCAGCCGCACTGAAGCACTGGTTCGCCGGTGCTAAGCGCGGAGGTGGCTGAGCAATCTCATTCGCTTGCCCGGTCGGGGTGCCGCACTGAATGCGGTGCCCCGGCTCGGGTGCTACCGGTCGCGTTTCGGCGCGACCAACTGACGTGCCGCATCAAGTGCTGATGCGGCCAATTGGAGTCTGCCATGATAACTCTACTTGCTATTATCGCCGTGGCTTTCGCCGCGGTGATCTGTATCGCGATTATTCGGCGGGGCTCCGCGCGGCTTCGTGCAGAAGCTCGTGATCCGGGCGCCAACGCCGATAAATCTCCCTTTGTCGTCAAGCCTTCTCTCCAACTGGGGGACGGCACTGCCGCTTTCGAAATTGTTTTTGCAGGCGTGGGCGCAAGCGCTGACTACAAAGTGCGCGTCTATGGAGACCGCACCGGCACGTTCGATTTCGTGCCGACCGCCAGCTATCCGGTCAATCTGCCGGAAGCGCAGCCGAAGATTCCGGTGCATACCGTCTTCCGCGTGCCCGTCTCCGGACTGGGAAGCGGGGAACGCTTCGCGTATCGCATCAACTTCAAGGGCAACCAGGTGTTCGCCGCCGTTGCGCAGGCGCCCACCGGACCCGGCGAGAAGACGCGCTACGTCATCACCGGCGATATCGCCAAATGGGGTGCCGACGAACGTCGCATCGCCAATCGCATCTTCCAGGAAAAGCCCAACAAAATCGTCCTGGTCGGTGACATCGCCTACAACGACGGGCGTCTGCATGAGTATCTCGAGAAGTTCTTCCCGCCGTACAATGCCGACGAGGCAGGCGATGCTTTCGGCGCGCCGCTTCTGCGCTCGATTCTGACCGTGGTCGCCGCCGGCAATCACTGCGTCGGGCGTCCGGAAACCCTGGCGGTGCCCAGCTTCGACAAGCACGCGGACCACTTCGCGTATTTCGTCTACTGGTCGCAACCGCGCAACGGACCGGTTTCGCAGGAGGCTGCCGATGCTTACGGCAAGGATCTGCTTGGTGCCAAGTCGCGCATCAAGGCGATCTTCGATGCAGCCGGCGAGCGCATTCCGAGCATGCTCAACTTCTCGTATGACCACGGCGACGCGCACTGGGTGGTCCTCGACTCCAATCGCTACATGGACTGGAACAATCCCGTCCTGCGCGAGTGGCTCGAGAAAGACCTGGCGTCCACGACCAAAACCTGGAAATTCGTGGTGTTTCACCACTCATGCTTCCACTCCAGCCGCAAACACCAGGACGGTGTGCGCATGAGGCTGGTGGCGGACATCTTCCAGAAGCACGGCGTGGACATCGTCTTCACCGGCCACGTTCACACTTACGAACGTACCTTCCCGCTCCAGTTCAAGCTCAAGCCCCGCACGCTGACGGCTGCCGAAGCTGCTGCCGACCCGCTTGCTCAGGACTTCGCCAAGTACGAAGGCGAGCTGACTCTGGACAAGGAGTACGACGGTGTCGGCAATACCCGTCCCAATGGTGTCATCTACCTGACCACCGGCGCCGGCGGTGCCCCGCTCCACAGCGAGGCGATGCCCGAGATCGGCAAGTGGCAGCCGCAAACTGCGGTCGCTGTTTCCGGTCGTCATTCATTGACGGTCGTCGACGTGTACGGGACAAAACTCGTCGCGCGCCAGCTCACCGCTCAAGGTGAAGAGCTGGATCGCTTCGTCATCTCCAAGTAAGCAAAGCGCTTACTTCCTTTGGCAGGGGCGGCATGACACTGTTGTGTCGCCCCTGCTTCTTTTCTGCGAAAGTCAAAGTCGCAAATAAAAAAAAGACTCACACCCAGAGGAACTCAAAGAGGAACAGAAAATACGAACGAGTTTTCTCAGGGACAAGGTGCAATATGACCACGACAAGGACCGTTAAGGTCGCCTTTGATGCAACGAATGCAAAACACTCAAACGAAATTTACCTCGCCGCGCTGAAGCCGAAGCTCGGTTTCTTCAGCCGTTTCCTCTCCACTCTCTGGCTGATTGTCGGCTTGGGAGCGCTCATCTCTTTCGCCTGGTCCGAGCCGTTTTCCGGCATGCTCTTCAACTGGTTGACCGAGCAGGGGCTGGCACCGTGGGTGGTGACCTTCATTCTCACGCCCATCGTCATGTTCGTGCGCGCTGTAATCGCAGTCGAATCGATCGGTTACGGCTACCACCGCTTCTTCCAGCATGTCGGCTATCTGACGCGCCAGGCACAGGTGTTCCGGCGGAACCAGCGTTTTCACTGGATCCACCACATGATCATCTACCCCATCGGACGTCTCTACCGGCACGGCAAGCGCTACCACACTGCCGAGAAGGGCTTCGGCTTGAGCTGGGTTATTCCCGGCCTCATGGCTGCAGGTCTTTTCCTCTACACCCACGGATTCACGATGGTGAGCTTCTCGTTCATCTTCGCTCTGTGGTTTTACGCCAAGATGGTCGTTGACTTGACGCACGCGCGTTTTCACTTCGACAATCATCCCTGGGTCGGCAAGCCGTATTTCCAGTGGCTGGAGGAAATTCATCTCCTGCATCACTGGGACCAGCGCTACAACTTCACCATCGTCCATCCGCTCATGGACCAGCTTTTCGGAACCTATCTGGACCCTGCGACTCATCGCAAGGAGCTTCAGATTAGCCTCGAAGACAACGAGGTGACGGTGTCCGATTTGATCAACTGGCGATATCTGCTCACCGAGGCAAGCCCCACAGAATATGCGGCTTTCGTCTCAGCAGCGCAGCGCTATCCCAAATCGCTTCGCAAGGTCAAGCATCTTTTGAGCGTGCTCAAGCATCGATGCGACAGTCATCCGGAGGATGCCGAGGCTGCAAATTTGCATGCCCGAGCGCTTAGTCTGGTCGCCGCCGTCGGAAAGACGCCGGAGACTATTCAGTAGTTAATCCTGGGGAAAGACCCGAGCTCATCACAGTTTGAGCTCCGGTCTTTCTCTTTAAAAACCGGTAGTACTATCAAGAGTAGTAAAATGGTTTGTCGTTGAAATGGTGGTTTTTTTTGCCTCTGCAACCGATTAGAAAAATTCGAATTTTTCTAATCGGATGAATGATAAAAAGTGCCTGAAAGCCCCAATCGACGTTGATCCATTTTCGATTTTTCAATGTTCGGAAAGACCTGAAATGCTAGAAATGCTTGCAGTACACCGGTTCTACATGTGATTAGAAAAATTCGAATTTTTCTAATCACGCGTGCGTGCACGATTTTCGATCTTGGTTGTTTTAAACTATTTTGCCGTTGCGCATTCTAAAAAAAACTCCGCGACGGCAGTGAGAGCCCCTAAGCAAAAGGGCTCTCAAAGACGATTTTCGCATTCAAAATTGTTAGCTAAGCAAGAACATCTGAGGATTCATGCCGATCTCGCAGGTGTTCCTGTGTGTGGTGGGGAACAGCCGGACTTTATAAATTGCTGATACTTATCTGTTTTCGTTGCGGTTGTAGTGAGCAAAACCGCGGAATGTAGCCCAGACCGGGGTGTCTTCGAAGTAGGACGGCTCGGACATTGCTTTTTCGATTTCGTCTACTTGCTGTTGCTTTTGTTGTTCGACGTTTTGGTGAGCAAGGATTTGATATTCAGGCATGAGAAAGAGACCTCGGGGCGGGAGGGAATATCGACTAAGTGTGTGAAGGTTGGGCGGGCGTCGATTGCTTTCGACAAACACATTGTCAAGGACATTGCGTGAAAAATACGTGAATCACGTATTCACATCAAAAAATCCCCATTTGATGGGAAAATTCCGGTGTCGGCTCCTTGGGGCGAATGCCATATAAAGGAAAAAACAGGGGTAATATTCGCGTGAACGTGAGAAATTCCAGCCAGGCGAAGGACCGATTTAACCTTTTGCTGAAAAATTCGGAGCGTCTTTTCGGACGCTTTCCCTCCGATGCCTGCGCTGCCGGCTTTCGCGAGCTGAAAGACGCTGTTCGTGACCCCTGGATGGTCGAAAGTCTGAACCTCGATCCTTACTGGCCCAAATGGAACAGCCCCTGGTGGTATTTCACTCTGTGCCTGGAGATGGGCTGCACAAGCGGCGTTGATCATGCGGGCGCACCCGCGCATCTTTCGATAGAGCTTCCGACTGATCTGCTGGAGCATTTCGCCGCCAGGGTGAACGAGCATTATTTGCAGTCGTTTCCTATTAAGGAAGAGGAACTTCCGGCCGGGGCAGATCCGATGCGCCATATCTTGTGCTTTTGCGCGATGGGCACTGCTGTTCAAATTCTCGAACACAACGCAATCGCAAGCGATGAACGCATTCCGTGGCTGCGTCCATGGTTCGAACGATATCAAATGGCGGACGGCGGCTACAACTGCGATGAAGCTGCGTATTTAAATGACCAGCCGCGTTCTTCCATCGTTTCCACGGTTCCTATGCTGGAAGCGCTGATGAAACTATCACAACGTGGACTTTCCGCGCGGGAGAGTGCAATTCTCGACAATGGTATTTCTTACTTGTTGAAGAGAAGCTTATTCAAATCCATATGTAAGAACGCGCCCATAGACCCGAATTTCTCGCGACTGACTTTTCCGCGTTTTTATGAATATGATGTTTTGCGCGGTCTGAGTTTGGTTTGCAATTGGGCTGTGCGTTTTAAAAAAACGCTTCCGTTTAGCGCAATAGAAGAGGTTCTCGATCTGTGCTGTTCGAAAATTCGAGATGACGGTCAATTGTACATAGAGCGCCAGTTTTACGCGGACAAGAAGACGCCTATGTGTAAGAACGGCGAGTGGACGCGCGGCCATGACGTTTCCGTTTTTACTTTGCTTAGCCAGGCAGGCGCCCTCGAAACACCCAGCCCGGCTCTTACAATTGCGCTGATGAATGTTTTGAAAAACCTTAGCGAGCTTGATGAGCGCGGCAGCATCGAATTTTAAGTTTCACGCAGAGAGGCAATGCAATGAAAGCTTTGGAACGTTATACGCATGAAGATCGCCAACGTATCGTAGATAGGCTGACGCCCGTTGTTGAGGCGGAATTTGGCGAGAACTTTCTTGCCTTCGCGTCTATCGCATCTTTCGCGCGCAATGAAGATTCGCACTATTCTGATCTGGAGCTGGTTATCTTCGTCAAGCAGCTTGATGAGCCGGACAAGGCATTCGGCATCGGCAAAATCATCGATGGCATGCTGGTGGAACTCTATTGCTATACGCCCGAAGGCTATCTGGCAAACGTGCGCGATGTGAGCAAGAACTGGATCATCTCCGGCTCCGACCGGTTGTCCGCTATCATCAACCCGAAATTGATTGACGTTTTGAATAAATATTCCGTCGCTGACATAGAAGAGAAGTGCCTCCGAGAGGCGGTCTCGTACTGGCCGGAAATTCAGGAGTCGACGGGAAAGGTCTTGAACGCAATCACAAACGATAATCGTGACGGGCTTCTTCTGCTTTCCGCCGACATGATCGAGCACATGCTGGTATTGATGTCGTTTCTCAACACGGTGCCGTTCGTGACCTTCGGGCGCTTTATTTCGCAAGCCCAGAAGTTTTCCACCCGACCTAAAAATTGGGATCAGCTCGTCGCACTGTTCAACGCCGGAATTCCAGACCCTGTGGTCTTCGCCGGATTGATAGACGAAGTGATAACCGACTTCGAGCAAATTTTTGAAACTCGCGGTTGCACCTTGTATGATTGCCGGGACCCGGTCGAGATGGTTGCCGCTCTCAAAGCAAAAGTTGCCGGCGGGCAGTGGCTGAAGTCTTAGTGTGCGCCGGGCGTCTGAGGACACTCTGTTTTGCACGCAGGGTTTGATGCGACTGTGGTTGAGTCAGGAGAATGAGCATTGGTTGAGCGCAAACATTTTGATGTGATTGTCGTTGGGCTGGGCGCGGCCGGCAGCTCCGCTGTTTATCAACTGGCCAGGCGCGGTTCGAAAGTTCTCGGAATCGACCAGTATGAGCCGCCGCACACGCTCGGCTCCACGCACGGCGATACACGCATTACGCGCCAAGCCATCGGAGAAGGCGATCATTACACGCCTTTGTCCTTGCGTTCGTATGAGATTTTCCGTGAAATCGAAAAACAAGTTGGTGAGAAACTGCTGCTTGTCACTGGTGGTCTGATGATTTCCAGCACCGAGAGCATGGGCGTCAATCAAGTAGCCAACTTTTTCGAGACGACATTATCCGCCGCGCAAAAGTACGCAATTCCGCATGATGTGCTGAGCGCGGAGCAAATCCGTATTCGCTTTCCTCAGTTCAAGGTGCAGGACAGCGAGATGGGCTATTACGAGTTCGAGTCAGGTATTTTGAAACCGGAAGCCTGTGTGCGCGCCAATTTGAAACTCGCTGAAAAGGCAGGCGCTAAGCTGCATGTCAATGAAAGAATGATCGAGTATTTCGAAGATGCAGATGGTGTGGTGGTAAAAACAGATAAAGGCGAATATCACGCGGACAAACTCGTTTTGTCTGTTGGCCCGTGGCTTCCGCAGATTGTCGGCGAACAACTGAAAAGCCGATTCAAAGTCTATCGGCAAGTACTTTTCTGGTTCGATTGCAGCGACAGTTACGATAGTTTTGTGCCGGGCAAATTTCCCATTTTTATCTGGGACGCGCTTGGTGAGCACGATGCCATGTACGGATTTCCGGCTGTCGACGGCAAGGATGGCGGCATAAAAATTGCGACGGAGCAATATGTAAATGAAGTGACGCCGGAAAATGCGGAGCGGAGTGTCTCACAAGACGAAATAGATACGATGTTCGAAAAGCAGATAGCGCCTTGTTTTCCTGCGGTCAAACGCACCTGCATCAAGTCGGCTGTTTGCTTGTACACGGTGACGCCGGATGCGGGATTTGTGATTGACTTTTTGCCTGGTTCCGACCGAACTATCGTGTGCTCTCCCTGTTCCGGTCATGGTTTTAAACACTCGGCTGCCGTTGGAGAATGCGTTGCCGAACTGGCGCGCGACGGCAAAACAACCATCAATATCGAGCCGCTGAGGATCAATCGAGGTGCGCTTGTGAGGGCGTGATGCGGAAGTTTTAAATTTGCAGGCTGGGTAAAACGAAACGGTAGAGAAGGAGAAAGAAGTGTCGGAAGTGGCGATGAAACCGGAAATTCGTGTGCTGGAAAGGGCGGATGCCGACACCTTTTGGAAGCTGCGCCTGCGCGGATTGAAAGAAGATCCGGAGGCATTTGGAGCCAGTCTTGCAGACTCTGTCGATGCAACACATGAAGAAATTTGCAAACGCCTTGCTCGCACCGATGAATCGTTTGCCCTCGGCGCGTTTAATCCCGAACCGTGCGGCATGCTCGGATTTTACCGTCGCCAGGGCGAAAGAGTGCGCCACAAGGGCAGCATCTGGGGCGTCTATGTGGCTCCGGAGGCTCGCGGAACCGGGCTTGCGCGGCGCCTGATGGTCGAGGCAATCGAACGCGCTAAGCAAATGCCTGGGCTGGAAGAGGTTCTCTTAACTGTGAGCACGACACAGGGACCGGCGATGAAACTGTACGAATCGCTCGGCTTCAAAGAATACGGGCATGAGGTAAAGGCGCTGAAACAGGGCGATCTCTACATCGACGAGAAAGCGATGATGTTGCGCTTGCACGATTGAGTTTAGCTTGCAGGACGTTTTACTTCTCGATGAGAACTAGAGAGTCGATGATTCCATCGAACACCTCTCGGTGTTTTTCAAAATTGTCTGCATAGTCCGAGCAAGAGATGATGAAATAATTGTCGGCACTCGTGGCAAATGCTTTCAGTACTCTGGTCTGTTGAGCGACTGGAGAGTCCGTGCCGGTCGGCAGTTTCAATGTTTGCAGCAAGACGAGTTTTCTTATCGTCAACGAGCCGAGCTGAATTTTCTTGTCCGACTCGACCTTCCAAATAGACGACCACTGGCGAACGGCGGTATCGCATATAGTGTCAAGCGTGTGCCCGCTCGGAATCGGTTTTACAACGATTTTGACGTTTGGAATCGGGTTGGGTTGCTTGAAAGTCTCTGCGGGTGCTGCTACGGCATCGACTATTCCGACTGGATCTGGTTTTACCTGCCAGTTTTTCGGAAAGAGAATTCGATACCCCTTAACCACATTTTGAAATATCAACGAATCTGATGCAATCGGTACTGTGTTTGTTTCCGCGAAGCAGGGCGGGATCGCGTCGATGTTGAACGAGAAACAGAAAAGCAGCAGTATCCGATTCAATGATGTAACTACGATGTTCAAAGCGAGTGACCTTCTTTATGCTAAGTCCATGAAAGTGCAGATGATGATTGTAGCTGTTTGCTTGGTTTTAGGCATGATTGCTTTAAAGGCCTCCGAACGACTGTTCGAGCGGGACAAACCAAAACATGGTCGCGGCTGCCTCTGCAAGATGTTAAACACCTTTCCATCTGCCGAAGTGTTTGATCGCGCAATTTCGGCTAATTCGCAAGACGCTGTGGCTTACGAAGGGCGGGCAGTTGCACGCTACCGGAAAGGTGAAACGATGTTTGCTCTTCGGGACATCCAAACGGCAATTGATTTGGCTCCACGTCATAGTTACAGCCATTTGATCAAAGCAGAGATTTTGCTTTCGCTTTCGAGTTCATCTGTTGCCCTTGCAGAATGCGACAAAGCCTGTGAGATCGAGCCCAGTAATTTTATGAACTTTCAAGAACGCGCGCAGGAGCGTGCTTGGGCCGGAAAGCTTGATGGTGCGATCAAAGATCTCGACAGGGCACTGGAGTTAAACCCGCAAGATACATGGTCGCTCGAGTATAGAAGTTCTCTCAACGTCCGGCGTGGTGACATAATGGCTGCCACACGTGACGTCGTCAAATACTGGTCTGCTTGCCCAGATAAGCTGTTTGATCCGCATGATGGGCTTACTGCTTTTGTGGCTAGAACTACAAAATTTTTGAGTTCTCGCGCCATTAAGCAATAGCTGAGAAAGTGGTTTGCTGTCGCGATGTACAACTAGCTTGCGCGAGTGAAGTGAACGCGGCGCGTAGCTGTGTGATCTGGTATTCATTTACACGGCTCCTTCATATCTGTTCAACCTTCCCGCAAAGGATGGCCAGTTGCGTGTTCTAAAGATTCTTCACAAGACTCGGATTCTTAATGAGCTTAGTGAGTTTTTTTGACTCAGTTGAGAGCCAAAACCTAGTTTCTAGATCCTACTCGTCACTCTCTTCTTTCAGCATCAGCTTCACTCCACAGAACCATTTCGTTCACCAGACCAGCAAACAACAAGCACCATGCGGTGTTTGTCGCTGACCATCTGGGTGGTTTTGAGCTGAAGTTGAGAGTTGGGATGCCGTTCAACCCCTATATGACCTCTACTTCGGTCACAAGGAGAAACAATGAGTCAGACTCTTGCACCGGGCGGCAATGCTGCGCTGCCCACGGAGAAGGTAACGGTCAAGTGCATGCACATCGGACCGGATGCGGATCTCTCCGCTCTTCTGCTCACCGCCGCCGGCAAGGTTCGCACCGATGAGGACTTCGTCTTCTACGGGCAGCCCAAGTCCGCCGATGGTTCTGTCGTTCATCTGGACAAGAAGAAGACGGGCGATGTTTGCGAGCACGGCATCACCATCGACCTGGCTGCGATTCCTGCGGGCATCGAGAAGGTCGCCATCACGCTGACCATCGACCATGAGACCCCCAAGACGTTCGCCTCCGTGACCAGCCTCGGTCTCGCCATCAACAACGCCGCCGGCGCCGCGCTCGTGGCGATGGAGCCGAAGGGCGACAAGGAGAACGCCTTCATCATCTGCGAGCTGTACCGGCGCAACGGCGCTTGGAAGGTTCGCAACTTCAGCCAGGGCTTCACCAACGGTCTGGCGGGCATTGCCACCGCATTCGGTGTCGATGTCGGCGACAGCGCTCCTGCCGCTGCGACGCCTCCGGCTGCTGCCCAACCGGCGCCGAAGCCTGCTGCTCCGCCGCCGCCCCCCGCGCCGGCTCCGGTGAAGGTTAAGCTCGAGAAGCCCGCGCCCACCGGCAAGGTCAATCTCAAGAAGGGCTCGTCCATCAAGATCGCGAAGACGCCAGAGATCATCGCCACCGGCGAGTGGAGCAACACCTGGACGAAGACGCTCGACTACGACCTGTACGCGCACATCGCGTACAAGGACGGGCGCCAGGAAGTCATCCGCTACGACCGGCTGTCCAACAAGGACGGCTCGGTGCGCCACCACGGCGACCTCAAGTCGGGCGGCTCCGGCACCATCGAGCGCGTCTCGGTGCGCATGACCGACGACATCGCGGCGGTCGGCTTCTCGTTCTACTCGGCGATCGAGAACGGGCAGGGCTCCTTCTCGCACGCCAAGGCGCGCGTCTCGATCGACAACGGCGCCGGCTCCACCGTCGTCATCCAGGTCGAGCAGATGAGCGTCGATCCGCGTCGCTACACGCTGTACTTCGGCACCTGCATCAATCGCGACGGCGAAGCTGTCGAGATCGTTGCGCACGAGGACTACAGCCAGCGCGACTCTGAGCGCCAGGCGGTGCTCTACAAGGACGGCACCCACAAGATGGATGCCGGTCCGGAGAACCGCACGAAGTAATCCACCTCAAACTGCATCCGGCGCCGTTTCGACGGTGCCGGATTGGATTGGAAAGGACCAATATGCAAACAGCAGAAAACCAAGCGCAGGCGTGCAACTGGGGCGCTGCGCGTTTGGCCACCGGCTTCTACATGACCGACATGGTTCGTTCGGTCCTCAGGCTGGTCGACACGGAAGAGCGTGCGCTGGCCATTCAGGCTGTCATTGACTTGCTCGAGTCCGGCTGTGCGGATGAGCAAGAGTGGCGGCATGTCATCAACGAGCTGTACAGGCTCCTGCGTGCGCATCCCGATGCCCACAAGGAATCCGGCACCTGGTACGATGGCGACCCGACTATTCTGGCTCTGGCGACGGCGAAGGAAGCAGCGAGCCACGCGCTCTACAAGCTGTATCCGACGCTGTATTGCCGCGGCGAAGCGGAAGGCGCTGCTTACAAGGTGCTCAAGTATGTGATCCGCGCCATGATGCAGAATCCGGAAACGGCTGTGTCGTGCCTCAAGTGGGTCGAGCGCAGCGTCGACATCATGCGGCGCTACTAAGCGCTGCTGAAGCTGCTTGCTGAGCGGCTAAAAGAAGAGGCGGCGGAGATTTCCTTGCACAGGGTTTCTTCGCTGCCCTTTTCTCTGGATGCGAAAAACGACAAGCGGTAGTAGGGTTCACGTGTGCGAAATTGCCTCAATACATGTTTCTAGTCGTCGCCAGCCAAAAGGTTGATCAGGCGCCGATTGATGTAATAATTCTCGCGACCGATCTTTGTTGAGGTCAGAATTCCAATGTCTTGAAGCTTTTTGAGATAAACCGATGCGGTCTGACGCTTTGCTATATTTCGTTCCTCAAGAAATCTATTTTTCACGTAGGCCTCATAAAACAACAGTTCCACAAGCTCTCTGGAATAGAGGTTTGATGCCTTTGTTCGTATTTCATGTGTTACCTCATCCATCAATGATCGAATAGATAGAATTTTCGAAGCTGTTTTTCTCGCCGTTTCTTCAATCGCGTCAAGTATGTAGAGAACCCAACTCTCCCATTTCGCCTCTTCCGTAACTTCTCTCAGTCCTGAATAGTATTCGTTTCTGTGTTCGATCAAATATTTTGACATGTATAAAACAGGCAGTTTCAGTAGTTTTTCTTGAATCAAGAACAGGATGTTTATAATTCTTCCGGTTCGACCGTTGCCGTCGGTGAATGGGTGAATTGCTTCGAATTGATAGTGAATCAATGCCAGTTTTACTAGTGGATCTAATTCACTTTTTTGATTGATAAATGATTCAAGATCTCTCAGTTTGTCTCGGATCAGCGTCTCTCCTTCTGGAGGTGTGTAAACTATCTCGTTTTGCGAGTTTATGATTTTCGTCCCTGGCAATTTTCTGATTTGCATATCAGTCATTTTTATGACAGACGCAATTTCAACCATTAAGCTTGTTGTGATTGGCCGATCAGTTTGTACCGCATCAAATCCTCGTTTCAGAGCATCCTGATAGTGCAAAACTTCTTTTGTGTGAGGGTTCAATTGGTCAACGCTGTCAGCTAAAGAGCGATAAAGCTCATCTGTTGTAGTGACAATGTTTTCAATTTCGGAAGATACTCTTGCTTCTTGTAAGCCAACCCAGCGAATAAGGAGTGTTTGATTTGGAATTTGATCGCCAACGCCTTTCAATTCGGCGAGTGCTGATGCGGCCTTAATACACTTCTTCAATACCGGCTTGGTCTCCAAGTCGATGTGGGGTGGAAGTGGTGGCAGTTCGTTATAGGGTATTTGTCGATCAAAGGGCATATTTTTATATCTATTGTTGGATATGTTTGGTTGGTTGTAAGATTCATATGTCGATGCGATCGACATATTCAAAGAACATGTCGATTTTCAATGAAAAAATCGACACATATCAATCAAATATAGCAGATAAGTGTCGAAAATTATGCAATTTTTCGACATGTTTTTACCGTGAAACAACTGTAGCGTATAGCAGAGCCGGTGCCAAGAAAGAAACCGCGCAAAGCAAGCCTTGTTTAAGGGGCTCACTATGCGCGGTTTCAAGATCAGGCTTTTAGCCCTTCTTCAGCGACACCGCCGAGGCAGTATCGAGAGCGTCTTTCTTGAGCGAGACGGTGGCTGTTTCACCCTCACCCTTTTCACCATCCTCGTCGGACGGCTTCGTGAGCGAGATTTTGCTGGTCTCTTCCACCGGGTTGGTGATGCTGAAGACCAGGCGATTGCCTTCGGCACCGATGTCGACCTTGGCACCGCGCTTGATGCCGCCGGCGATGATCTGCTCGGAGAGCGGGTCTTCCAGCAGGCGACGCACCGCGCGTTTCATCGGGCGAGCACCGTACTGCGGGTCGTAACCGGCATCCTTGATGATCTCGCGCGCCGCATCGGTGTAGTCGAGCTCCACCTTGTGCGCGGCGTCGATGCGCTTGTGCAGGTCCTTCAGTTGCAGCTTCAGAACCTCCTTCAGCTCGTCGAGCGAGAGCTGACCGAAGCAGACGATCTCGTCCAACCGGTTGAGGAATTCCGGACGGAACATGAGCTTGACCATCGGCAGGACCTCGTTGAGGAGGTCTTCGTGCGTGCAGTCGGCGCCCAGCTTTTCGAGCAGGGACATGATCTGCGGCGCGCCGATGTTCGACGTCATGATGATGATCGTGTTCTTGAAACTGACGGTGCGACCCTGACCATCGGTCAGGCGACCATCGTCGAGCACCTGCAGCAGGACGTTGAACACATCCGGGTGCGCCTTCTCGATCTCGTCGAGGAGGATGACGCTGTAGGGCTTGCGCCGCACAGCTTCGGTGAGCGTGCCGCCTTCCTCGTAACCGACGTAGCCCGGAGGCGCGCCGATCATGCGGGCGACACTGTGCTTCTCCATGTATTCGCTCATGTCGAGACGAACGATGTTGCGCTCGTCATCGAAGAGG
>Ga0268299_1001112_pt1 | contig 56069 bp, 42 predicted proteins | sample NOBtaG_FD_193484 | JGI IMG/M metagenome (GOLD analysis project Ga0268299, IMG submission 193484) | Activated sludge microbial communities from bioreactor in Nijmegen, Gelderland, Netherland - NOB reactor | ecosystem: Engineered > Bioreactor > Aerobic > Activated sludge | place: Netherlands... | reverse complement strand
AGGCCGTCCTGGCCAGTCTCACGGGCGAACGCGTCATGCTTCGCTTGGTGTCCATGCTCTTGTTACGGCTAAAATGCCGCACAAAGATGAGGGATTTCTACCGAGCACTCACAGAGCAGTGGCACACAGGCTGACAATTCCGTCGATTTTGCATACGCTTTGCGACTTGAAATCGTCGTCGCACCCCTGGAGTCATCGATGTTCAAGGACGTCCCCAGCCAGTTCGACTTCCCGGCCGAGGAGAAGCGCATCCTCAAGTTCTGGGAGGAGAACAAGATCTACGAGAAGTCCCTCAAGCAGCGCGAAGGCGGAAAGCCATTCGTCTTTTTCGAAGGTCCGCCGACGGCCAACGGCATGCCCCACCCGGGACACGCCCTCACCCGCGCGATGAAGGATCTCTTCCCCCGCTACCGCACCATGACCGGTCACTATTGCCTGCGCAAGGGCGGCTGGGACACCCACGGCCTGCCGGTCGAAGTGGAGGTCTGCAAGGAACTGGGAATTCACACAAAGGAGGAAATTGAAGCCTACGGGGTCGAGAAGTTCAACCGCAAGTGCCTGGAGAGCGTCTTCCGCTACACCAAAGAATGGGAGGAAATGACCAAACGCCTCGGCTTCTGGGTCAACCTGGAGGAGGCCTACGTCACCTACCACCAGCCGTTTGTCGAAAGCGTGTGGTGGAGCCTCAAGCAGCTTTTCGATGCGGGTCTCTTATATCAGGGATACAAGATCGTCTGGTGGTGGGCACAAGGCGGCACGGCGCTTTCGTCTGGCGAAGTCGGCCAGGGCTATCGCGAGGTGGATGATCCGAGCGTATTCGTGCGCTTTCCGCTGGTCGAAGATGAGCGATTCAAATCGGTGTTCAAATCCGAATCTCGCGTCTCGTTGCTTGTTTGGACGACCACTCCGTGGACATTGCCGTCAAATATGTTCGCCGCAGTGCACCCTGAAATCGACTACGCAGTGGTGCATGACGAAAAGACTGGCGAACGGTTGATCCTTGCAGCAGCTCTGGTGGAGGCAATCAGAAAGAAGGCAAAGGGAGAGTCGTGGGCAATCGAGCGAACGATCAAAGGTAAATCACTTTGTGGATTGCGGTATCTCCCGCCCTTCCGAAATTGTTACTACGACACCCAAACCAAGGGAGTCCGGCCGGGACAACGACCAGGATCGGTAGACCTCGGAGTAGATGTGACATGGGGCGAGGCGATGGGTTCGCTCGCAACAGCCCATTCATCGCAGACTTCCTTGGTTGACGGGCGCGAGCAGACATCAAGAAGCGAATATGTCGAAACGGCACGCAACTTAGATTATCTGATGTGGCGTATCGTTGAAGCCGGATTCGTGACACTGGATAGTGGTACGGGTCTGGTACATGAGGCACCGGCATTCGGCGAAGTAGACTTTGATCTGTGGAAGAATGAGAACTCGCGATTCAGCCAGATGATGGCGCTTGGCGACACGCCGAAGGGAATCCCACTATTCAACGCCGTCGCCCCCAACGGCAAATTCACCGACGAAGCCCCGGCCTATTGCCGTGGCCGCTGGGTCAAGGAATGCGATAAAGACATCATTCGCGATCTCAAGGAGCGCGAGGCCTACCCCGGCAGCAAGATCCCCATCCTGCTGCACCAGGAGCAGTATCGCCACGACTATCCCTTCTGTTGGCGGGCCGAGCAGGATCCGCTCATCCAATACCCGCGGCGAAGCTGGTTCATCAAGACCACGCAGTTCAAGGACGAAATGCTGGCCAACAACCAGCGGATCAACTGGCTGCCCGAGCACATCAAGGAAGGCCGCTTCGGCAAGTTCCTCGAATCCAACGTGGACTGGTCGCTCTCCCGCGAGCGCTACTGGGGCACGCCGCTGCCGATCTGGGTCTGCCAGTCGTGTGGACACATGGACGCGGTCGATTCCTACGCGGCGCTGAAAGAGAAGAAAAACGTCAGCGGCTTCGAAGTGTGGGAACAGGCGAAGGCCAAGGAGCCGAACCTGTCGGATCACTTGCGCATTCACAAGCCCTACATTGACGCGATTCAATACGATTGTCCAAAATGCGCCGCAGCCCGCATGAAGCGCGTGCCCGAAGTAATCGACTGCTGGTACGACAGCGGCGCGATGCCATTCGCGCAATGGGGCTACCCGCACACCGAGGCGAGCCGCAGCAACCTGAGCGCACAGTTCCCCGCCGATTTCATCAGTGAGGCCCTCGACCAGACCCGCGGCTGGTTCTATTCGCTCGTCGCGATCAGCACCATGTTGTTCGGGAAAAAGGGAGTTGCCAGTGGCCCGTTGTCAGTGGCCGGTAAAGGCCACGACGCAACCGCACTGACAACTGACAACCGACAACTGGCAACTGCCTACCCCCTCCCCTTCCGCAACTGCATCGTCCTTGGCCTGCTCCTCGGCGAGGACGGGCTGAAGATGTCCAAGAGCAAGAAGAACTACAAGGAGCCTACCTATATCTTCGACAAGGAAGGCGCCGACGCGATGCGCTGGCTCTTCTTTTCCGGCCAGGCCCCGTGGACCAGCATCCGCTTTCAAGAGAGCGCCATCGCCGAAGGCCAGCGCGAGTTCCTCATTCGGCTGTTCAACGTTTATTCGTTCTTCGTGATCTATGCGAACATCGACAAGTGGACGCCTGGCGAAAAAGGCACGAAGAGCGAATTGGACCGCTGGATCACCAGCGAGCTGCATCGCACCATCCGCGACGTCCGGGCTGCAATGGACGCTTACGACAATTTCACCGCCGCCAAGGCGCTGATTACGTTTGTGGACGCACTTTCCAACTGGTACGTGCGCCGTGGACGCGATCGATATTGGCGAACCGGCATGGATGCCGACAAGACGGCGGCGTATCAGACACTGTGGGAAGTGCTCGTCGCGACCACGACGCTGATCGCCCCGTTTACCCCGTTCTTCGCCGAGTCGCTCTATCAGAACCTCGTGCGATCGAACGACGCCAACGCGCCCGCGAGCGTGCATCTGCGCGATTACCCCGCAGCCGATACATCACTCATCGATGAAACGCTCTCTGCGGAGATGGCGGTCGTGCGCGACATCGTCTCACTGGGCCGCGCCGCGCGGGCCGACGCCAAGATGAAGGTTCGCCAGCCGCTGGCCCTGGCCGAAATCGTGCTGGCCGACAAGTCGCACACAAGGTGGCTGTCAGGACACGAAGCGCTCATTCGTGATGAATTGAACGTGCAGCGCATCGAGTTCACGGCCGAGGCCGATCACTATGTGAACTACCAGGTGAAACCAAACTTCAAGACCATCGGCCCGAAATTCGGCAAGCTGGGCAACGCGATCAAGGCGGCGCTGGCCGGCGCGAAGGATCCGGCGGCGATGCGCAAATCGCTCGATGAGACCGGGCGCGTATCGCTCACAGTCGATGGCCAATCAGTCGAACTCACGCCCGAAGACGTGCAGATTGAACTGACCGCCAAGCCCGGCTGGGCCGCGGCACAGGGTCGCACGGCGGTGGTGGTGCTCAAGACTGAAATCACCGATGAGCTGCGTGACGAAGGCGCGGCCCGCGAGATCGTGCACCACATTCAGCAGAAGCGCAAGGACCTCGATCTGAAGTACGAACAGCGGATCGACCTGGCCGTGGTGGGCGATTCAGACATTTTGCGCGTAGTGAAGCGCTCGGCGGAGTACATCATGAGCGAAACGCTGGCCCAGAGTCTGCTCAGCCAGCCGCTGCCCGCCATTGACCCGGTGAAAGCGGACATCGACGGGCACGAGGCGGCGATCTTCGTAAAGCCGGTGTAGCAGCCCGCGACGAATAGGCGATCCGACGCTTGGAATCTGATCGATTACTTGTCGGCGAGCGGATAGCGGAAGACCGCCACGGCCGGCATCGGCGGATACTTCATGGTGAAGCGGAATCCGTGAAATTCCTTCGGATTCCACCCGGCCCGATCGAAGACTGACTGCACCATCGCACGGTACTTCGGAAACTCCGGCGTCAGCACGGTCGGCGGCTCGGCGCCGAGCGACTGCACCTTCTCCCACAGCGGCAACTGTCCCTGTTCGCGTCGCTCGGTCGGATAGGACACGTCGATCGGCAACTGGCTGTAGAGGTGAATGGTCGGCGAAAGGGCGTTGGAGAGGTCGCGATGCACGAATAGATCGTGAATCAGGCACTCGGCGGGCGTATATAGACGCGCCGTATGTTCGCCCAGGGTGTCGCCGGTGATTTTCGTTCGGCGGACGAAACCGCGGCCGAGGATGCCCATGATGCAGGTGGTGAGCGCCGTGTCGCCGATCGGCCCACCGACGAGGATGTATCGCATCAGCCCATCGGCGCCGATTTCCAGTCGAAGATCGGGCGTGGGGTCGGAGCAGAAGTCGCCCATGAGCGGCGCCGACGTTTCGGGATTGAATCGCTGATCGATGCTTTCGATGTTGCCGAGCGGGATCAGTTCACCACGATCGTTGACCTTTCGGGTCGATGAGATGGCCCACGTCGCGTCGCGCCGCAATCGGCGAAAATCAACAAGCCCGCTGATCCAGGCGAGATCCACGAAGTCCTTGTCAGCGCCCGGCGCGATGAAATTGGCGCACAACTGCAATCGCGCGCTGACCCCCCAGTTCGCGCTGTTGCCGCGGAATGAGAGTTTGCGAAGCGCTTCGAGCTGCTGCTGTCCGTCCGAACCGGTCGCGAGATTGCCGAGCATGGTTTCGAGCGTCGCGCGGCTTCCGGCATGCAGTTCCTTCATCTTTTCGAATTCGCCGATGGCCTCGCGCACTTCGAGGATGCGCTGGCTCGGCGCGCCGGCCTTTTTGAGCGAGTCGAGGAAAATCGTCAGACCGGCCTTGCCGGGGATGTAGGGCGCGACGCTGGCGGGATCGCTTTCCTTAATGATGCGCGAGATCTTCCAGGTCAGGTTCTTATTGAGACGAAAGTCTCTCGCCATGTCCTGCGGGCGCGTGGGGTCGGCGTCGACCGAGCCGAGCAGGTCGGCGAACGCCGTTCGAACGCGGGCCAGGGCGTGGGTGACGTGGGCCTCAAAGTGAGGAGCCTCGTCATTTTGCTTATCAACTGGGAGTGTGCTGGATTTCATGGGCGTGGACCAAAAATCTGGTTTGGAGTGGGTTGGGTCCCGTTGCCTAACCCATTCTGCATAATCAGTTTATAGGATCGGATGGTCGTAAGCAAGTAAAACACAAAATTTTGTAAAGTTTTCCCCAGAGAAACTTGAAAAGAAAGTTCTCGGGCGGTATAGTTGTCGCAAATGGCGGGAATTCCCGCCTGAAAACAGCGCATCCAGAACCCGGGCAGAGGTAGCATCAATTAGAGGCCCAAAGCCCGGCTGGCTGGGGGAAAAACGACGCAATCACCGTCCCGCCGTGGGGCCTACGCAGTACTGGAAACAGGAGTATCGGAAATGTCGAATCGTATCCGAATTCAGATTGCGACGATTGTCGCATCACTGGCAGTGTTGACGGGGTTGCCCGACCGCCTCGCGGCGACTGAGCTGGCCAAACAGGAGATCATTAACAACCTGGCCATTACCCCCGTGCCGGGCACTTCTTCAACCGAGCAGTGGAATCGTTCGGGACCCTTCGACAATCCGCGCATCGACAATGCCGGCAATGTCGTTTTTGGCGCGGTTATGAACAGCTCGAGTCCGGGCGGCGTGGTCGCCACTTCAAATCGACGCGGCGTCTGGTACGGCGGACCCGGCACACTCCAAATGATTGCCCGTGACGGCACGACCACTCCGGTCGCCCCACTGACGGCAGGTATGCCGCTGCCCAACCCCAATAGTTGGTGGCTCAATTCCACGACCAACGGGACGGGTCTGGCCTCAACACCCACGCTGGCGCCAAACGGCACCATGTTTATTTTGGGCCAGTTGAACGGCACCGGCGCGACTACTTCAAATAATACGGCTTTCTGGACCGGCCAAGCCGGCAGCCTCGGCATCGTCGCCCAGCGCGGCTTCCTCCCGGCGCCTTATGGTGTCGCCCCTGGCACCGGCGGGATGGCCTGGAATTCCAATCTCAACAGCAGCCAGGCCGGCGTCAACAACGCCGGTCAGGTCATGTTCACGGCGTCGCTCCTTGCCAATGAGACCCGCAACGTGAGCACGTTGTCGGGCGCGGCAGGGACGGTCACCGCCACGACATCGTTTGACCACGGATACGCCATCGGAACCTCGGTCGTCATCGCCGGCGCCACACCGGCCGGCTACAACGGCAATTACGTCGTTGCTTCCGTTCCCAACAGCACGACGTTTACCTACGCCAACGCAACCACCGGCGCCGCAACCGGCAACATCACGGCTTCCACTGGTCGCGTCACCCTTATGAGCAGCGGCCCTGTGGTGACGGCAACGACTGCCAACCCGCACAACTACGCGGTGGGACAGTCGATCATTATCTCCGGCTCCGCGCCGAGCAACTACAACGGCACCTTCCTCGTAGCGACCACTCCGGATGCCAATACCTTCACCTTCAACTACACCCCGACGATCCGGACCGTGAACTCGATGGTTGGCAATGGAACGACGGTGACCGCGACCACATCAGGATCGCACGGCTTCGCTGTCGGCCAGTCGGTGGAGATCACGGGCGCCTTTCCCCTTGGCTATAACGGCATATTCGTGATCACTGCGACGACTTCGACAACGTTTACGTACGCAGACGCGACGACGGGGGCCTCCTCCGGCGTCATCTCGGCCACCGTCGTCGTGCCCACAGGAACCATCATTGCCAATCGAGCCAATACGGACGGCTTGTGGGTCGGCAGCCCCTCGGCCATCAACCTCGTGATGCAGCGAGACGAGGTGGCCCCGGGCCAGGCCGATCCCGACCTGAGACTCGACGCGAGTCCGACGTTCGGCCAGACCATCAACGGCTCCGGCGCTGTGGCCATCGTGACCAAGGTCAGACTTGGCACCGGCACACCCCCCGTCACCACCGACAACGATTACGTGTTGTACGCAGGCACGCCGGGCTCCATGTCGATCATCGCCCGCGAGAACGACGAGGTGCCCGGCTTGGGCGGACCTCAGTATGTGAACGTGCCCGCCACCACCTTCAGTGCGCCGTTCTCGGTTCTGACCGGCGGAAACACCAACGACAACAGCGTCTATTTCTACTCGACGCTCGCAGGAAGCGGTGTTGTCATCGGTGTCGATGACGCGGCCATCTTCCGCTACAACGGCGGAACGACATCTGTCGTTCTTCGACGGGGCGACGCGGCCCCGGGCATGCCAGGCGTGACTTTCTCAAGCATCGGCTCATCCGGCAACCGGGCGAACAACAACGGAACGATCCTGGTCGGAGCAGTTCTGTCCGGCCCCGGCATTACGGCCGACAACAACGACACGGCCTGGATCAAGACCGCGGGAAACCCGGCCGTCATGATCGCGCAAGAGGGCGTGGTGCTGAATCTTCCCGATCTTCCCCCCGGCACCTACATCAACGGCAACTTCATGTCGTCGTCCCCGGGCCTGAACAACCTGGACCAGGTTGTGATGAGCGTCAATCTCGCCGGCCCCGGCATCACACTCGATAACGATCGCGCCATTCTGGCTTGGGATCCGGTGGGCGGCCTCATACTGGTCGCGCAGAGCGGAAACGATTACGGCATCGTCACTGATGCCACACAAGTCTCCATTGGCGTTGGTTTCCAGAACGGCGAAGGCGGTTCGAGCGGATTCAGTGACACAGGCTGGCTGTGCATGACCATTGCGAACAGCAACACTCAGGACGGCGCGCTCTTCCGGACGAAGATCGTGGCCATGGGCGCCTGCTGCTACACCGACGGCTCGCCCTGCCAGATGACCACGCAGGCCAATTGCCCCACGGGCAACCTGTGGCGGAGCGATCTCACCACCTGTCCGGTCTCCTGTCCGACGATCGGCAAGTGCTGCTATATCGACGGCACCTGCGACGTCCGCTTCCAGGAGAATTGCTCTGGCACGTCGTGGATTGCCGGTCAGGACTGCACCGAACCCTGCCCGTTGCCCGGTGCATGCTGTGACGCCAATACCGGATTGTGCTCGTTCGTACCGCAGAGCCTCTGCACTGGGTCCAATGTCTGGACCGGCGGTGCTGACTGTACGATGGTCGCCTGTCTCGGCTCATGCTGCGATCCGGCATATGGTTCGTGCATGATTTCGCTCAAGGTTGACTGCGTGTCACCGAAGATCTGGACTCTCGGCGGCACATGCACGCCGAATGGATGCACCCAGCCGACCGGCGCGTGCTGCCTGATCGACGGAACTTGTGTTCAGGCCACCCCCGGCGATTGCGACTTTGTTCATAACAGCATCCGATGGACACCCGGCGCCTGCAGCACGTGCCCGGGCATCCCCGCCTTGATCAAGAGCGGTCTGGCCACAAACGCCTCGGGCCTCAGCCCGGATGGTAATACGGTTGTATCTCCGCTCTTCCACGGCGATACCGCCACCAGCCCGTTCCACAAGTACACCCGCGGCACGGGCTACTCGGAACTTGCCGGCGGCGCAGAGGGAGAGGGTGGTCAGCTCTTCCTGACCAACAATGCAACCGTCGTTTCCGCTGATCAGCCTGATGACACCAATGCCAGCGGCCTCAGCCCGGCGTTCAATCGCCTGCTCGGCAAGCGCTGGACCTCGGCCAGCGGTATCTGGAACCTCCTGGGCGCGACCGGCGTGCCGGGCGGAACCCCGGCTCCAAACCAATGCGACTTCACCATCAATGGTGTGAAGGGCATGTCAGACGATGGTCGCTACGTTCTCGTCTCGGGCTGGTCAACCAATCAGTGCGGACCGTTCCGCATCTGGCGCTTCGACAGCAATGGCATTGGCAGCTGGTCCTCCGCGGCGAGTCTGGGCACTGGCAGCTCTCAAAACAACGCCTTGGGTTTCTCGGGCGATGGCAACACCATCGTCGGCTGGGACATGAATGCCGGCACTCGCAAGGCCGCCGTCTGGACGTTCAGTCTTATCCAGGGCGGTTTCGCGGTAAACGTTCTTGACCCGAGCGCCGGTCAGTCCGAAATCTATGCCGTCAATAACAACGGCACGGTCATCGTCGGCTACATGAGTCCTGAAGGCATGACCGCAGCCTTCGGCACCGACGATCGCCTGCCGGTCCGCTGGACGCGGCCGACAGCCACCAGCAGTGTCTGGACGCGAACCAACCTCGGCGGCGTCGACGGCATGATCCCAACCCATGTGAGCAATGACGGCAACACCATCGTGGGAGTCGGCGGCACAGCCTCGGATGCCTGGATCTGGCAGCCGCACATGACAGCTCCGATGGATCTGGCGCTATACCTCACACGCACGGGTGTCGATCTGCCCGCCTTGGGCGTCAATAACTTTGGCGCGCCGCTCTCACGCGGCATCAGCGGGATGAGTCGCGACGGCAATGTGATCTTGGGCTCGTACACGGCCGACACGCCGTGTCTGACCACGGGCGGCGGCATACTGGTGTATCTGAACGGCACGGGCATCGCCTGTGAACCGCCGCGGATCATCTTTCATCCGGTGCCGGCCGACCAAACGACGTACAGTCCGTTTGGCGCCATCCTCAACTGCTTTGCCGGTGGATCGCTCGACTTGAACTACCAGTGGCAGAAGCAGGACGAGAATGACCCGCAGGTCTGGAATGACATCTTTGACGACAACTGTGCCGGTTTCGACTTCTACCGCTACAAGGGTACGCAAGGCCCGCAACTGCGCGTCGGCCTGTGGCTTGAGGGTCCGTTCAACGACCTGCGAGGCGGCTTGGGCAACTACCGCTGCGTCGTCACCAATTCGTGCGGATCGGTCACGACCAACCCGGCGGCAGTCCGGTTGGGCGGCGCCTGCTGCTTCTTCGATTCAAGCTGCCGCGTCCTGATGGAGTCGTCCACCACTGGCGGCGCTCAGGGCTGCGTGGAGCAGGGCGGCGTATTCAACGGCAACTTCACGACGTGTGATGTCAATCCGTGCATCCTCTATGGTGATTTGAACTGCGACACCATCCTTAACGGCTTGGACGTTCAAGCCTTCGTTTTCGCGGTGATCGACCCGGGTACGTATTTCGCCAACTACCCCGGATGCAACATCAACACGGGCGACACGAACAGTGATTCGTTGGTCGACGTCAATGACATCCCGAGCTTTGTCAATCTGTTGACGGGCCCGTGATGAAGAAGGTGGAGCACTCGGGTTCGGTCGTGATCGTTTCGTATCCGAAAGCGCTCCGAACTCGAATGCACGCCGGAGAATAGATGCGTGATACGTAATCACGAATGAACAAAGCCCGAAGTGGGCAAACCAAACCGGGCGGGCGCGAGTCGTTTCGTATCCGCCCGGTTTTGGGTTGTGGACCGGGACCCACAAGTCCCAATTTGGAGATGGTCAGATGTCTCATTCAAGAAGTTTGGTTTTGTGTCTAGCGATCGGAATGATCGGACTGGCAGCGACGGCCCAGGGCCAGCCGGTCTTGACGTCGTTGGGCAGGGCACCGTCCGACGTGTCAAACCCGCAGAGCGGCACCTATTACATCAGCGGCAATAACGGACGTTTCAGCCTTAACAACAGCGGAGTCCTCACGTTTTCGCAGATCGGTGCGACCGGCGGCGGCTTGATCTCAGCCGACGGCGCCTATCAAACGTGCGGCGGCACCAACAACGGCACGATCGTCGGTCAGACCGGCGTCTGCAGCCCGCCGTTCAGCATCCCCAATGCGTTTGCCGACTTCACACTTCCGGCCAACGGCGCCATCGCCGCGCGACACACCGACGCTGGCGCGACCATCGCCGGGCTCCCCGGCATTCCGAACGATGCTTATGGCCAGAGCTACCAGTGCTTCGGCTCGGGTGACAGCGGCAACGTCCACAGCGCGACTTGCATGTCGCCGAACGGCCGCTTCATCGGCGTGCAGAGCTACATTGCGACCTACAACACGAATACCACGACGTTGACCATCACCAACATCACCTGCGACGCCGGCGTTGCCACTGTCACGACGACCGCCGCGCACCTCATGGCCGTGGGCAACCCGGTCACGATCACGGGCAATTCGGTCGCAGCCTACAACGGCAGCTGGACAGTGACAGCCGTGCCTTCCGCCACGACGTTTGAGTTTGCGGTGGCTTGCGGCGGCACCGGAACCGGCGGATCGATTTCATTGCCGGCCGGAACACGCGTTGTCGCTTCGAATTCCTTCCGCTGGCGCGCCGGCGTATGGGATGCGAACACCAACACGATGCGGACCTTCCCCACTCCCTTTCGTACGAGCACGCAAACCACGCGCCGACGGGACATCACCGTTTGGGCGGTGAGCAACGATGGACTCGTGGTTGTGGGCGCACAGGAACATAACGTTGGTGCAACGGCCACCGTGGCCGACCCGGACGGCGGTCGCCTGGTTGTGTGGCGCTGGAACGGCAGCGATTATGACATGACTTACCTGCCCACCGGCCTCAACGGCAATGGATTCCCGAATATGGTGTCCACTTCTGTTGGCACGGTTCACATGAACGGCGCCGGAACAATCATCGTCGGCCCGAGCGGACTAGGGAATCTCGCCAAGTGGGTGTGGAATTCCGGCACCTCAAGCTGGGATGATCCCATCAACCTCGGAAGTAATCTCAATTCTGTCGAGATCACCAACATCACCTGCGAGTTGGGCGTGGCCACGGCAACGACGTCGGCCGACCACGGCCTGTCGATCAATGACAAGGTCTATATCGCCGGCAATTCCATTGCCGGATACAACGGCTTGATGACGGTCGTCGGCGTTCCTTCGTCGACGACGTTTGAGTACTTTGCGACCTGCGGCGACGACGGCACCGGCGGCACCGCGAGCAAGGCCGCATCGTGGCTGCCCGGCACGGTCACGAGTTGCGGTCAGCCGCCCACACTCAGCATCACCGGCATGTCCGAAGACGGCAACACCCTTGTCGGCTTCGCCACTTACAGCACCTGCGGATCGTTCATGCGGGGTGGCTGGATCTGGACGGCGGCCGATGGCAAACTTCGCGACTGGTACGACTATCTGAACGGCCTCGGCGTTGCTGGCTTGGCACCTGGCGCGAACAGCACCTGGGGCCCTATCGGCGAGAGCGGCGACTACACCAAGGGCCTGCCGCGCCTCGGTAATCCCGTTTCAATCTCAGACGACGGCACCGCCATCGTCGGCTCTCAGGGCGGCAATCAGATCATCATCGGCGCGCCGCCGTGGGTTCTGTTGCCGGCCGGCAGTGCTTGCGTCGCACCGGAGATCGTCAGCAATTCGACGGCCACCGTGAACTTCTCGCGTTGTGCCCGGTTCGTCAACCTGACGGTGGCCGCCAGCGGCACCGGCATTTCGTTCCAGTGGTATCGGGACGGGAACATGCTCAGCGATGGCCTGAACGGCAACGGCACATCGACCAGCGGTTCGCAAACCGCAGCGCTCAGCATCGTGGACCCGACGCCTTCAGACGCCGGTAACTATACATGCGTCGTCACAGGCTCATGCGGCACACCGGTCACTTCCGTCGCGTCGGTCGTTCAAGTCGATCCGAACTTCCCCGTGCCGGCCAATGACAGCTGCTCGGGCGCGCTCGTGGTCAACGAGGGAATCAACGTTCTGCCGCAGCCGCAAAGCCCTTGCGGCGCCTGGGGCAATGATCCCGCATTCGGTCCGTGCGGTTCCCCGAAGGTCGACCTGTGGTACGTCTTCACGCCGACCGTGACTCAGACTTACCGCGTCGAAACCTGCGGGGCGTCGATTGACACGGTCCTGGGTGTATTCACTGACTGCAACGGAACCACGCTCGAATGCAACGACGACTTTAACGCCGCATTCGGCGTGTGCGCCACGGGTCGCAGTCGCATCAACTCGGTCAGTATGACCGCGAACACGCCCTACTACATCGGCATCGGCGTTCATCCCAGCACGAACCCCAACTCGTCGACGACCTACAATCTGTCGATCTTCCCGACGACAGCCAACAACGACGAGTGCGCGGGCGCGACGCCGGCAGTGGTCAGCAACAATCTGGCCGCGGCGGGCAACAGCCTGAACACGACAGAAGCCGTGCCAGGCAGCGCCTCCATCTGCACCGCTACGCCCGTTGCCAGCATTCGCGACGTCTGGTTCAGCTACACCACGCCGGCCACACCGGCTTGCGGCCGCATCGCTCTCACCACCTGCCCGAGCGGCGGAACGTGGAACAGCGTGATCCAGGTCTTTGACGCCTGCGGCGGAAACCAGGTGGCCTGCAATGACAACATTGGCTCACCGGCCCCGACGGGTTGCACAACGGGCAGTCATTCCGGCATTCGAATGATGCCGGTGGTCGCGAACACGACCTACTACATCCGCGTGGGCGGCAATGCCTCGACCCAGTTTGGCGCAGGCAAGCTGCACATCTTTGTCCTCGGCGACACCGATGGCGACGGCGCCCGGACGGTTTCCGACATTCCGTCGTTTATCGACGCGACCCTCGCGGGAACCTACAACATCGTCGCCGACATGGATGGCGGCGGATCGGTGAATGCACGGGACATTCAGTCGTTCGTCGATTGTCTCGCGCAGTAACGCCCGGTTGCCGGGTGGAGTGAAACCCAGGGCCCCGAAGATGCCGACAAGGTGTCTTCGGGGCCTTTTTTTTTTTGCTCAGGCGGGAAGGTTTATATGGTGACAAATTGCAGCGGCAGCTCAGAAAGCCGCGTCAAACCAGTCGGTCGCAGCCAGTAGGCGGCACCGCAGAAAAGCCTTTCAAGTCCGATATTCGGACGAAATTCGGTCAGATTCTGGCTGATAGGGCTTTCTGTCTCCGCGTCAAAACCAAAAAATGCCGCTGGTATTATTTTTTCGTCCTGATAAGCGGACCGCTCCAGAAAATCGCAATCAACGACGAGTGAAAGTCCATTCACAAGAAGACCCGAAAATTGTTGCGTCGGCTTGTCGAAATCGGGTATAGTGCTGTGCATAAGCCTGCAGCACTGGGTGTAGCGACGCGGAACAACGAGTTTCTGCAGGCCATACCTTTGCCGGTGACTTAGAAGCATGCCGTGCGTTCCGCCACACCGCGAATGCAGGCACACACTTGGAAAATGGGGAGACGCAAAATGACGTTTCACGCGCGACTGACTGCTATTGCGGGTCTAATCGCAATCGCAAGCCTTCCGTTGAAAGCGGCGCCGATCACCATCGGCGCCTCCAGCGGCACACTTTCGGCATCGGTGACCTTCGACACATCCGGAACCGATCTCATCGTCACGTTGACCAACACATCGTTGAACGACGCGCTGGTGCCCATCGATATTTTAACTGGTGTCTTTTTTGACGTGAGCGGCCCGGCGCTGGTTCTGACACGCACGAGCGCCATCGTTCCGGTGGGTTCAAGCGTGTTCTATGGAACCACGGATCCGGGCGGCGTCGTCGGCGGTGAATGGGCTTACCTGGGGGGTCTTTCCGGTCCTGGTGGTCGCGACTATGGCATCAGTTCGTCCGGATTGGGCTTGTTCGGCCCGGGCGACGTGTTTCCCGGCAGCGATTTGCAGCCCCCGGCTTCACCGGACGGCCTTCAGTACGGCATCACGTCGGCCGGCGACAATCTTGCCACCGGAAACGCTCCGGTCACCGGCGGAAATGCACTCATCAAGAATCAAGTCGTCTTCACGCTTTCCGGTCTGCCCAGCGGCTTCGACCCTTCGACCATGATTGGGAACATCCTGTTTCAATATGGCACGGATTTGTCCGAACCCAGCTTCCCCGAACCGGGCAGCATGACGCTCCTGGCCGCGGGCGCGGCCCTGCTGCTTCGCCGAGGCCGATTCAGCCGCTGATTCGAAGCCCGGCGCAGTCAGATACGGCGCTGAATTCGACGAACTCAGAAATCCCATCAACATAACAAAGCCGGGCCGGCGCGATTGCGCCGACCCGGCTTCTGCGTGGTTCACGCCCTGTTCGTCGTCGCTTGCGTCGGATTCATGGACGCTCGCGCACACGTCGCTATGGCTTCTCGAACGCGCCGATGTCCCAGCCGGCCGTGCCGCTGCCGTCGCCATCCGACGGACGGAACACGCCGTCTGCGTCGAAGTCGCAGGCCACGCCAAAGGCGGTCTGATAGAGCGACGGGAAGGTCATCGCCATGCCGGAGTCGATCGCCGGGCTGCCCGAGAGCAGCCGGAAGTCGCCCTGGTTGGGCGCCACGAACTTGGGATCCAGCGAAGCGTTGGATGTGGCATGCGAGGCCTGATTGGCCTGCAGGGTCTGCACGTTGTAGACCGAATTGCGGAACTTCAACTTGACAGCATTGCCGCCCTGCCACAGCAGATTGTTGGCCATGGTCCAGGCGGTGTTGCCGGCCTCGTCCTGCAACCAGATGTGGTTGCCGCCGGACTGGGTGACGTTGGCAATGATGTTGTTGGAGATGGTGTAGGAACCATCGCCGGGGCAGTTGATGCCGGCGTCGCAGTTGTAGACGGTGTTGTTGTGAACGAATCGGTTCACGCCGCCGACCAGCATGATGCCCGAGTTGCCCCATGAGTTGGTGGGGTTGAACTGGTTTCGCTTGTCGTGGATGTCGTGCACCACGTTTCCGATCACGTAGAGATTCTGACCTGGATTCGAGACGCTGTTGCTGCCCGAGCGAATGCCGAACTCGCAGTCGAAGACGCGGTTGTTGAGGATCCACAGCCGTTCCGGACCGTACTGATAGCCGATGCCGTCGGCCGAGGTGTGGTTGGTGATGCGGATCGACCAGACCGTGTTCTGGCTGAAGACGCAATCCTGGCTTTGCTTGCTCCAGACGCCCGACTGGCGGACGTTGTGGACCTGATTTCGGGCGATGTAGCAATGGTTGATCGCGCTGTTGGCCGTGCCGAAGCCGGGGTTCAGCACGATGCCCGAGCCGACGCAGTGGCGGACGAGGTTGTCGAGCACCCAGCACTCGGTGCCAGTGCCGATGATGACGCCGTTGTCGTCGATGTCGCCGGCCGCACCGAGGTCACCGCAGTCGTGGATGTGGTTGCTGAACACCACGATGTTGTTGGGGTTGCCATAGATCAGGATGGCGCCCTGGGCATCGGCGATGTCGCAGTGCCGCATGGCGATGTGATGCGCCGGGCCGACGATGTTGACGCCCGATGACTGGTAGTCGCGATCGGTTGCGATGTTCTCAACGATCACATACTTGGCCGCGCCTTCGAGGGCTAGTTTGCCCTTGATGACCGGCTTGGCCGCCGGATTCAGACCGCGATAGAAGACCGGCTGCGACGCGGTGCCGGCCGCGGTAATCGACACCAGTGAGTTGAATGTGCCGCCGGCGATGACAACGACGCTGCCCGCGGCCACGTTTCCGGGGATGCCCTTGCGGGGCTTGGCCGGCGTACCGGCCGGATTGGACGAGTCGGTCGACATCGGATGGGTCGGATCAACCCAGTGTGTATAAAAACCGTCGCTTCCATAGACGCTGGGCACGGTCTGTGTGATACCGAAGGCCGGAGCGGGCACGCCGATCGGCGGCGTGAAATTGGCCGCGGCCTGCACGTTCAGCGTCACCGTCGCCGGAGCGCTGTTGCCGCCGGCATCGGTCACCTGGAACGACAACGAATCGACGCCGCTGAAACCGGCGTTGGGGACGTAGAAGAGATTCGGCGCGGTGCCCGTGAGCGTACCATTGGAAGGCGGCGTCAGGATGGTGTAGGCCAGCGCTGCGCCGTTCATCGACATGGCCGCCAAGGCAAAGTCCTTTCCGGCGCCTGACTGCGTGAAGACGGCCTGATTCACCGCGATCGGCGCGCCGGCGGGGGTCTGCGTCACGAGATTGACCGTGAACGTGCCGTTGCCCGACTCGGCGCCGGACGCATTCTGTGCCTTGAAGGTGAATGTGTCCGAACCGGTGCCGGTTAAGGGCGGCGTATACAGCACGGTGGCTGAACTGTTGGGCGAGTTATCAAGGCCGCTCAACGTGCCGCGCGTCGGCTGTGTCACGATCGAGAACGTCAGGTTGCCGCCGGCCGGATCGGTGCCGGTCAGCGTCAGGGTCTTGGCAACGCCCGGCGGCGTCGAGTCAAAACCATTTGCCACCGTGGGATTGTTCGGTGGAGGCGGCGGTGGCGGAGGTGGTGGCGGAGGCGGCGGTGGCGGATTGGTGGGATCCGTCGGTGGATCCGTGGGATCGGTCGGCGGATCGGTCGGTGGGCCCGATCCATTTGGCGCCATGACAAACGTCTGACCTCCGACCGGCCCGGTCACGCGCACAACATCGCGCGTGGCGGGCGTAAATGTATGTGTCTCGCTCTGTGGCAACAGGGTGCCGGACCAGTTCAGCGGCAATTCCAGCGTGAACTCGCCGGATGCATTCGTGACGGCTGTAAAGTTATTGCCCGCCGAAACGGTAACGCCCGCAACGCCGACGCCATTGGCATCCGTCACGGTGCCGGAAACTGCGAACTTCGGCAGATTGGTGGCAATCACCAGGAGTCCGTTGCCGTCGTCGTTGCAGCCCGCTGCCGCACCCAGAATAAGAACCACCGCCGCGGCCGCACCGATGCAGCCAATGGCGCGACGGTCCTTCCGCCCGCGCATTCCAACACCGCACTGACTCATGGGAAGATCCTTCAGGTATGAGGGCAAGCCCGGCTAACCGCACGCCGAGGCTCCGTGCCGCCGAGTGTTTGCGTTCCGCACCTGAGCAAACGAAGGCGGCGTTGCCCATACTATCCAATATCGCCAGATTAACCGGCAAACGCAAAGGGAGAGCCGTGAGGGCACTTTTTTTAGGGCGTGGCGGGTGTGTGCGTATTCTCGGTCGCGGCTCAAAATAGGCCTTAGCGCTCCCCGAAACGAGGTGCGCAATCGCCGGACCGTGCGTGGTCGCTCAGTCGAGAAATCCGAGATTTATGGAAGATGGGTCCGGATTGTGCACAGCTGTCAGTCTTCGCGGAACGCAACCGAAGGATCGGAATGACGCAGGGTCCGCAAAAGCCAGACTCGAATGGAGAGCACGACCGCGGTCATGACGGGAATCATGACAACTGTAAAACCAATCTGGCTGCGCGGAAACAGATCGCGATGCAGCACCAGCGAGACGGCGGACATCACCAACCCGAGCAGTACGCCGGCCGCCGCGGTGCCGCGCAGCCGCCACTGCCAGCTTCGCCAGCGCGGTTTGTACCAACCCAGCCAATACAGAATGACCGGCCAGGCGATCGTCACGGCGATGGCCATGCGGACATGGATGTGCAGCGTGCTGCCCTGACCGGCCACGACTTCGGGCCAGCCCTTGCCGTACACCCAGCAGCGGAGCATGTCGGCGAGGAAATACGTCAACAATGCGCAAACCGCGTCGAGGATCACCATGGTCGGGGTGTGCGGCACCTGGTGGCCGTGTTCGGCGTCGTGATGGTCGCTGCGATTGGGCATGGCCATCTCCAGCAGCATCGCGGGCAATGCGAAGACGATTGTCACGATCGTCCACAGGACGAACAATACGCCGCGCCAGAGTGTCTGAAGAATCGCCATCGCGTCAATCCGCGGATATTGCGTTCGCCCGCCGAGTTCATTCTAATGCAGAGGCAAGGCGCCTCCTCATTATTCATCATCGGCTCACGTGACGGGTATGCTGGGCACGCTGAATCGCCCAACCTGACGATTCCAGCCTAAATCCGGCGAATGACCTCGTCGATCGGGTAGCGCACCTTGGCCATCGCCGAATATCGGTCCTCTGGGGAACGATAGCCCGCGGCGCAGGCAACGGCCGTAGAGAAGCCATCGGCCCCCAGACCCAAAAGTTCGTCGTACTTGTGGCGCTCGATGCCCTCCATGGGACAGGTGTCGATTCCCGCGACGGCGGCGGCGGTCATGAAGTTGCCGAGGGCGATGTAGACCTGCAACTGCGCCCAATGGGCAATCTCGAATCCCGGCATCGGCGGCACCAGGGATTTCATCATCATGCCGCGAAAGCCCCCCAGCGACTCGGCCGGCACGTTTCGCAGTTCGCACGTGCGCCGGATCAGCCGATCCACATGCTCGGCGGTGAGCGACATCCGAGCCGCGAACACGACGTAGTGCGAACAATGGAGCGGTTGCTGCTGGCCCCACGACATCGCCGGCAGCTGGGCCTTGACCGCCGGGTCGGTGATGACGATGAACCGCCACGGCTGCAGGCCGAATGACGACGGCGTCAAGACAAGGGTCTGTTCCAATGCAGCCCACTCGGCTGTGCCGATGATCCGGCTCGGGTCGAACTTCTTGCATGCATAGCGCCAGTTGAGTTGCTTCACCAGTGCATCGGGGGAAATGACCGTCATTCTGTCCTCTACGTTCTTACTGATTGTCAATATCGTGAATCATGGTCCGGCCGGTTTACTCGTCGCGCCACCCTCGACCGCCGCGGGCCGGCTCGTCGGTTGAACGCCGATCGCGCCCTGAAATATGCCCTTGTAGACTCGCCCGCCATTCCAGATCACGTCGACCGCCTGACCCGGCGCCAGCGGCGGGCCGTTTGACTCAATCAACCAATGTGCTACGCCGGTGGAGTCGATCTGAACGTGGCCGTCATCCTTGAGTTGGGCATGGGCCCTGTGCAGCCCGTTTTCCGGCGAAGCCACGAGCGTCAACCACCATGCCCGCGCGACCGGTCCGACCATGGTGTACTTGATTTCCTTCGGCGGAGCCGAGCGTCGCTGCTTCAACAACCATTTGTAGACATCCATGCTGCGATAGACGCCCTCCCAGATCTCGTGGCTCAACGCCGGATACTCGGTGTAGCGCGGATCACCGCCGGCCGCCTTCATCGCCGCGATCATTTCGCGTGAACCGGACACGGGCACATTTGAATCACGTGCGCCGTGAAAGGCCCACGTCGGCATCGTCGCGATGTTCTCCGCCGCGGGCGGGATTCCCCGGCCGCAGACAGGAATGATCGCCGCAAACAGATCGGGCCGCAGAATGGACAATTCCCATGTCGCGAAGCCCCCCATCGAGTAGCCGGTGAGATAGACCCGATCGGAATCGGTGCGATACTGCGCCTGCACCTTCTCCAGGATCTCGAACACCGCGACTGCGTTGTCGCCGCGGTACCACATCGTCGGCGCATTCACGGCGATCACGATGAATGGAAACTTGGTCGGCCGAGAGGCGACGTATCGCGGCAGCGCCATGCCCGCCATCTTGGCGACGTTGCCGCACTCGCCGCTGCCGTGCAACGTGATGATGACCGGCCACTTGTGATTCTTGTCGTCGTCGTACTGGGCCGGCATGTAGAGCAAATAGGCGCAGGCCTGACCATTGCGCAAGGGATGGGTCTTGTATTCAAAGCAGTCGGGAATGCCCGGCGGTCGGGCGGCCTGAGCCTGTGTGGATGTCGCATTGAACATGGCTGCAAACACGGCGATGGCCCCGGAAATGCAAAGCCGGCCGGGGAATCGCCCCACCCGTTTCTGTTTGCAGGTGAGGGTGTGTGGGTCTATACTCATATTGCGGCATCCTTGCCGACATTCCTGCATGCCGCCCCCCGGCCCTGGAGCGCACATGATACGTCGAAATGACATTTTTCTGGCGGTCGCCGCATTCGTGGCATTCTCATGCACGACTGTATTCGCACAGCGCACCCCCGGCAACAAACCCGGTCAAAACACCGGCAACACCAACAAGGTGCCCCGATCCGGCGATCGGGATGAGGGCACTGAATACGGCGTGGTTGTCGGTCTTCGCGCCTACGGCGCTCAGAATTCCGAAAAGATCGGCCAGATCAACATTCGCAACAATGCGGGTAAACAAGTCAGCGTGCATTTGACCGAGCGGACGCGGTATCTCATGAGCGGCGGCGACATGGACCGCGACATGGTGAAGATGTTACTGGTCAAGGATGTGCCGGTGACGCTGCAGTGGCGCTACTCGGCCGAGACCGGCGGCAAGCTGGCCTACAGCATCGAAGTGCGAACAATTTCCATTCAGGGCACCGTGACGCGGGCCAATAAGCGACAGTTGACTGTTTCTGCATTGCCGGTCGTGAACGAGTACGAGACCGAGCCGGTTGCGCCGCCGATTCGGGCCGGCGGGCGCCGGGTGGCAGAGCCGCCGAAGAGGCCGGAAAAGAAGCCGCCGACGCCCCGCACACTCACCCTCGGCATCAAGGACCACCTTACGCGCGTTTCGCTAAATGGCGAAAAGGCGGCCGCCGCCGACCTCAAACCCAAAATGACGTTTGACGCCGTTGTCATCGACGGCGGACCGCGCTGGCTGATCGAGATCAACGCACGCGGCGGCGACGGCAAACCGGCCAGGGACAAAGACAACGATACCGACATGTCGGAGGACGACGACAAGCCCAAGGATAAGAAAGACAAGGCCGGCAAGAAGGGCAAGCCCAAGCCGCCCTCGGAATGAAGACAGCGGCCTGAAATTGAGTCGCACCATGGTGACGTTTCATACGGGAGCGAATGAAATGAAAAGACAACATGCCATCCTGCACACCGCCGTCGCGACGCTGGCGGCTCTGCTGTTCGCACAATCGGCCCAGGCTCAACGACAGGGCGGCCGCCCGGTCGGTGCGGCGGGCCCCGCGCCGGTGCAGCCGGCTCAACCCAGCGGTCCCGCCGGCGAAGGCTCGGGCGAACTCATGAAGATCACCAAGTACGTGCCCGCCGATGAAGCGAAGGATCCGGACCTGATCGGCATCCTGCGGCTCAAGCCCTTCAAGCGCGGCATGAAGTCGGTGACCGTGCGCATCCTCAAGAGCGAAGACGCCAAGATCACCATCGGAACCACGTCGTTTACGCCCGATCGCTACCCCGAGATTCTCAGCAAGAACCTGGAATGCATCGTGAGTTGGACGGTCGAGGGCGACAAGCCGAACGGCCCCAAGAACATGACCACCATCGGTTTTCAGCCCGTCACGGTCATCGGCATTGTCGACAAGGTGGAGGGTGACGTCATCACCCTGAAGCGCGCATTGCCGAAGGACGGCAACAACTGGCGGGACGACGAGCTGGCCAACATGCCGCTCCCGCCGCGACCCACCATGTCCGGTTCGAATAATTCCAATCGTACCCCGCCGCCGCAACGACCTGTGCAAACCAAAAAGGTCAAGATGCGGACGCTTAAGATCAAGGCAATGGAAGACGTATCGAACCTGACCGATGACACCAAGCAGAGCATCAGCGCCGGCGACATTCCGCCGGGTACCAAGGTCGAAGCCTTGGTCATCCTCAGCAGCAGCAGCGGCTACCCGGGCATTCTGACGACGCTTGCCTACACCAATGCCGACGCGGTTGTCAATGATGATCCAGCACGACCGCCGCCTCCTCGACCCGGCGGCGGCGGTGGCCCCACCGGCGGCGGTTGATTTCGCGCCGACCAGCGCGACCTACGGCCCGATCAGTTGCGCGACGAAGGCCTCTACATCCCGGCCATCCGGCGTCGCGTTGTTGTTGACGTCGGCGGCCCAGACGTGGGCGGGCGCGGTGTCTTCGCCGAGCAGCACGCTGATAAACTGCGGCACATCCGACGGATTGATCAGCCAGTCCGCGTTCATGTCGCCCTTGCGCCGCGTCAGCACGCACACATATTCGGCTGCGTCGATATTCCCGTTTCCGTTCACCGAGGGCGGGACCTGAGAACCGGACATCAGCGTGCCACCGTCGTTGGTTTGATACACCCCAACCGCAAGGCAGATCTGTTCCGGCATCGACAAGAACTCGCCCGCCAGATCCAGTGTGCCCTCCAGCACACCGCCGTTCGCGCCGGTCATGGCCTGCGCTGCGCCGGCCGCGTCGAACCAGCCCTCGTAGTCGTTGTTGTTCTCGTCGGCAAGGAAGGCGGCCCAATCGGCGACCTGCCCGGCCTTGGCCCACGGCGCGGCGCGGAGGACGCCGGGCGGAGCAGCCACAAAGATGAAATGATCATTGCCCTCGCCGGCGTCGTGCGTTGCGACGTAGAGCAAACCGCCGCGCACGCCGTACCACAGCGACATGCCGCCGTTGGACGCTGCGAGCGTGGCGTCGGCGTCGAGCATGCCGTTCATGACCCACGTGGGGCCCGGCGGCGTCGCGCCCTGAACGGCGAAGTGCCAGTCGGCGCCGTTGTTGTTGTCCCAGGTGCCGCCGCCGTTGTTGAAAACGACATCCATCTGCGTCGCGGTGGCAGGGACGCTGACCGTAATCTCCCATCGCGAGGCTGACGCGTTCCACGTCATCGCCGGATCGGGCGAAATGACTGGGTTCCAGTTGTTGTAGCCCAGGTGCAGATGGACCGCGCCCGCGCCGGACAGGGGGCGCCCGGCGGGGTTGTATTGAATCAGCACGGGTTGCGACGCCTGCACGGGATTCGGCGCGACTGTCACAACGTCGCCGCCGCCGGGCGTCGTGCCTGCGCCCACCCAGACGTGCGCGATGTCCGTCTTTTTGATGTTGCCCAGTGAATCGACGGCCTCGACGTAGTAATCGATCAGCACGTCCTGCTGTCCGGCGATCGTCGCGGCGTAGCGTTCCGCGCGATGGGTCGCCGCGAGAATGCCGCCGGGCGGCGACGGCATGGGCTGCACCGTCATGGGCACGCTGTTCCACGCGCCAACCTCCGGCCCGCCGGCGTAGGTCTCGTTTTGAATCGAGGCGATCGGGTTCTCGCCGTCGACATCGACGCGCCACTTGAGCACGACAGAAGTCAAACTGCTCACGTCGTAGGCAAACGTCCACACCTGAAAGTCCGACGGCTGCGGGGACGAGCCCCACTCCATGCCGCCGGGGTTGTAAGGATCGCGCTGGGGCGTGAAGACCGTCGGCGGCGTGGTGTCCGGCTGACCGGCGATGACCGCGTTGGCGAAGGTGACGGCCTGGTTGCATCCGCGCGTGACGTTGCTGTCCCAGATTTCGGTGCCGTCCCAGTACCAATAGTCGCTCGCCTCGGCGCACAACAGGAAATGCCAGGCCTTCTCGGTGTTGGACGCCGCGCCTGCTCCGGTCAGCACGTGCTGCATGTTGACGACCGGGGAAATGGCCTCGGCCATGAACACGCGGTTCTTCGCGGCCGTCAGCACGGCCCAACTGTTCCAATCGGGGCTCCAGCCGCTTGCGTTCGGATCGCCCAGCCACTTCTTGAATTCGGCGTCGCCGTTGTCGGCCCCGGCCCAGGAACCGTCCTCGACGTGTATCACGTCGTTTGCCGCGGGCGGAAATCGCTCGAGGTAATCCTGCACGGTGCTGACGTCGTAGTCGGGATCGGTGGCCGCCCAGTTCACCATCTGTTGAAAGTTGTGGTGGTAATAGGCCTCGCTGCCGCCGCCGAAGTTATCGCCGTCGTGATGAAGTACCACGAACATCGGATGGGCCGGATTGGTGTTGTAGGCCATGTACTGATCCATCACTACGTCGTACAGAAACGCGCCATAGCCGCCACGCCCGTCTTCATTGCCCTCGTACCGCGCCGCGGGGACGGCCACGACGCGCGAGATCGCGCCGGTCTGCGGATCGACATGCTGCACGTGGTGCGGCTGATAGCCGAACGGCGCGCTCACCCGGCTCGGCGCCCACAGGTTGTTCAGCTGCACCCAGGCCCCGCCGGACAGGGCCGGATCGGGGTTGATCTGATCGGCCTTGTTCGGCGCGAACAGGTTTGATGAATTGGTATGCGGATAGGCCTTGCAGGCGCGATCGAAGTGAATGTTGTCAATCAGAACCCAGTCGATGCCCTCGTCTACCAGCGCGCGGATCATGCGCTGGCTGAAGGCGGTCTCGGCGGGGAACATGCCGCGGGTGTAGCCGCCGGTGGACCAGGTGTTGGCAAAGACCTGCTTGTGCAGGCGAATTTGCATACGAATGTCTTCGTAATCGAGCAGCGGCATGAGCGGGTGGTGATAGCCAAAGGCCACCATGTCGAGCCGGGGGTTGCCAAGCGAGGTGAGCGCGGCGACGCCCGCCTGATAGTCGGCGTTCCAATTGTTCCACATGCCGCCGTTGACGCCGGCGGCCTGCAGGTTGTTCAGGTTTTCGATGAGCGAACCACTGAAACTGATCTGCGCGCCGAGGTGCGACAGCGAAATCCCGGCGTTGATCGCGTCGCGCGGCCAGTCGGTGTAGGGACCGAATCGCTGGTTGTGTACGTCGACGACGTTGAAGGAGTACCGGCCGGCCGCCTGCGTCTGGTTGATCGTCTCGTAGGGGTAGTAGATCGGCTGGTGCATGTGCCAGAGAAAGCCGACGTGGATCTGCTCGGCCGCACGCGCGTGATTGGAAGCAAGCATCGCACAGCACAATGCCAACGTCGTCGCCGTGACTTCGACCGCATGTCGACGCATGATCCGCCTCCCCGTCTGCCGGTGGTTTGTCCGCGAGAAACTCTAGTAAAACAATTTACCAGCCAGAGAAACTGCGATCAACGATTGACGGGCCGAATTCGACTAATTCTCAGCGGTCTCGATGGTGACACCCCGGCGAGCGAGTTCGGACAGCATTCGCTTCATGACGCCTTCATGCGTGGCCACCTGCTCCGGCGCAAAGACGCCCGGCTCGGCAAACTCCCCGCGCAAGAGCATTCGTGCCATGATCGCGGCGGGAAACCCCGTGGTGCGGGCCATCGATGATTGCCCGGTCACCGCGTCAGTCACGTCCATGAGATCGTACCGGCGCTCAATCGTGACACCCGACTCTTTTCCGCGCAAGACCACTCGCAGGACGGTGAACTCCGTCTCGCCGGGCGTCGGCGTCCACTGTTCAAACAGCAGCCTTGCGGTCACATCAATCGGCCTTACGCCGCGACCTCCGACTTGTATCTCCTCTTTGGAGAAGTAGCCGGTCCCGCGCAGCACGCGCATTAACTCGATATGACCCGGATAGCGTAGCGTTTTCTCCCGCATATTCCGGGCTTTTACGGTCGTGAGCAGGCTTCTTAAGCCATCTGTATTAAACGCCTCGAGGGTGCCGACCCTCGGAAAATCGATCAATTCCGGCTCGGACAACGCCGGACGCGTCACCACCCGCCCCTCCTCGATCATGCGGGCGGGCCGCGTGTATTCTTCGATGACATCCAGCGGGGCAAACGGCGCGCGGTATTGATAGGGCCAGTGCCGCGCCCACGGAAGTCCGCCGACATAGAACACGACATCATCGACTTCGTCCATCGTTGACGCCGCATGTCCGATCAACATGTTTGCGAGGCCGGGCGCCACGCCGCAGTCGACCACCGCCGTGGCGCCGGTCGCGCGAGCCTTTTCGTGGAGGCCCAGGGCGTCTTCCGGCATGAAAGAGATGTCGCAGTACCGCTTGCCCAATTCGACCACGGTTTCCAGCGTCTGCATCCCCAGCGCACTCGGCATCGCCCCCACCACGACGTCGGCCGTCTCGATGGCGCTTTGTACCGCGTCGCGGGACGCCAAATCGGCCTGCATCCCGCGAATGCCCAGCGCGACCCTTTTGAGCCGCTCCACGTTGGCGGGACTGGCATCGAATGCCGTGACCGAAAGCCCCGAATCGGCATCCGCCGCCAAATCCCGCGCGATGGTGGCCCCCACGCGGCCGCAGCCCAGAACCACGACATGACTCATGTGTCTGCCCCTATCGCCCTGTTTGAGCGTCAAAGTTCAACATGTTTGGCCGATGAAACTATCTGGAGCGGGCGAATTTACCCGTTTCTTAGGACAAATGGTGGGTGGTTCGGCCCGTGTTGTGAGGCCCATTGTGCAGGGCTATCATTGCCAACAGGGTCGGTAACGATTTTGAACACCGGTTCAGTCCTCGCGCGATCGATCCATAGGACGCACCTGTCCGGCAACCGAGCGTTCGGGCCTGCGGTGGTGCGGAATGAATGAGCATCGAACAACTCATCTACGTCATCGTTCTGGCTTGCTGTTTGCTTACCATCGGCCAAGCGATATGGGCCTTGATGGACGGCATCGGATTTCTGCGGTTCGTCGAGAGCCGCCTGGCGGAGTCCTCCCGGCTGCGGTCGCCCTCCGGACGATTCCGCTTCCAGCCCCGCGCCGTGATCATTCTTCCCTGCTGCGGCGTGGATGAGCGACTGGAAAACACGATCCAAGTCCTGGCCGATCAGGACTTTGATGACTACCACGTCATTTTCACCTTCGAGTCATCCGTGGACCCCGCGTTCGCCGCAGTCGGCCGCTGGACGCAAAATTGGAAGCGACCGTGGACCCGCGTTGTGGCGGGGCTGGCCGAGTCGCGTTCGCAGAAGATCCACAATCTGCTGGCCGCGCTGGCGCACGTACCAGCCGACCGCGAAGTCTTCATCTTCCTCGACTCCGATGCCGTACCGGATCGAAACTGGCTGGGCCATCTGGTTGCCCCGCTGCAACATGGCGATGTGGGCGCGGCGACCGGCTTCCGCTGGTACACCGCCGGCAACGACATCGCGTCGGGCATCCGATCGGCGTGGAATGCGGCATCCGTCTCCATGCTGCACAACGATGCCACGAATTTCTGCTGGGGCGGGTCCACGGCGATTCGCCGGGAAACGTTCGAACGGCTTGGCATCGCGCGCCACTGGGCCGGGGCCTTGTCTGACGACTATCAATTGACCCGTGCTGTTCGCGAAGGCGGCCTGCGAATTCGATTCGTGCCGCAGGCGCTGGTCTCGTCGGCCGATCAGACCTCTTTCCGACAGTTCTGGAACTTTGCCCGGCGGCAGTATATTATTACGCGCGTCTGCGCTCCTGAGATCTGGCTGTCTGCGTTGTTCCTTTGCGCCAATCTGGTCAACGGCGCCACGTGCGCGTTTCTGCTCTTCGTCGCTGCCGCATGCGGGTGGATCGGCGATGCCACGATCGCGACCGTCGCCTGCGCCACCTGGCTGGGAATCCTTGCACTGGTCGCCGCGAAGGCCCTGGTTCGACAACTGGCCGTGCGACAGATTCTGCCTCCACCCGACGTAACTTGGCGCGATCTCGCCTGGGATGTCCTGGGCGTGGGCTTCATCGGAAGCGTGCACCTCGTTCTGCTCGTCTCGGCGGCCTTTACGCGCCGCTTTGTCTGGCGGCATACTGAGTACGAAATGATCGGTCCCGATCAGACGCGCGTCGTGCGCCGCGTGACTCCGCCGTCGGCGACGCCGGCGCTGTCGCCGATTCAGCAGCCGACCCAACAGTTGGGCTGAGCAACGCGGGCGCCGCGCCGAATTGAATGCTCGAGGTGAAGGACGCCGCCATGCTCGATGAACTGTTTCAACATCAGGCCGAATTGAATAAGCGCATCGGCTTTGACCCGGCGAAGCTTCGGGATAATCCCGACCCGCAACTGGCCGGCGAGTGGCTCAACAACTACATCACGGCCGCATGCAATGAACTCGAAGAATTGCGAAATTGTACTTATTGGAAGCACTGGTGCGCCGAGGCCCGCAACGGCGAGCGCTTCAAGTTGCACGACTTGCAGAATGCCCGCGTTGAGGTGATCGACCTGCTGTTCTTCTGGATTTCGATGGCCCAATCGGTCGGGCTGAACGCTCAGGACGTGAAGGACCTCTACCTGCAAAAACTCAAGGTGAACCAGCAGCGACAGGACAATAACTACTCAATGGCGGCCAAGAACGAGGATGACAACAAGGGCATTCTTTTGAGGCGTGATCAGGCCGAGCCTTGAGGCCGGCCGTGCGCGGGGCCGATATCGCGAACATGTGCGACATTGCACGGGTGCATATGCAATTCCTGGACCCGATGCGGTGTTTTTTGACCAAATTGTGTCGCAACTGTTGAAATGACTTGACTTTGGCGCTCTATTCCGAGAATACTGTGAAGGTAGAGCCAGGGTTAATCTGGGAGTGGGTTACACGGCAGTCTCTTGCAGCGCGCACCGACCCCGCGGGCACCGAAATCGGTGCGTCAGCGGGTTGCTGAATCCGGAGCCTCGCCGGCGTGCCATGCCATTTCAGGGAGTGATGGAATGAAATCGTCCCGTCTGGGCCGTTGGTTGTCTATTCCTTGCGCGGCTATCGCGCTGACCATTTCCACTGCGTCGGCGGAGGACCCGCAGCTTGCGCCGCCAGCCGACGTCCATGACCACAAACATAGCCAGTTGTATTATTCTGAGCCGGGACCGACCGTCACGGCCACGCGCGACGTCGACGGCGTGACCGAAGAGGTCGAGACCATCACGACCTGGCGGCCGATCTGCGGCAGCGACCTGGGCAACATGACGCAGGAGCAGTTCGCCGCATTTGTGGCGACGCTCAAAGCTCAGGAGGCCGCGGCGAACTTCGAAACGCTCGACAATCCAACCCCGCACGGCGGCGGGTTGAACATCGTGTTCAACGTCAGCGGCGCCCCTGCCGGGGCCGCCGCCGCGATCGCCGCGGTTGAAACCTATCTGGAAGGCCTCTTCTCCGATGCGATCACGGTCAATATCAACCTCCTGTTTCAGAATCTCGGCGGCGGCGGCGTGCTCGGCGCGACCAGCAGCAGTTCTACAAATGTTGGTTACTCAACGGTTCGCGCGTCGCTCGTCAACGGAATGGACGGCGACGACACGCTTCAGACCTTCCTTCCGGCGAGTTCGGTTCCGGTTCACTTCAATGGCGCATCGACCACCATCACCAATGTCACCACCATCAACGTGAACACGGCGAATTACCGCGCGGTGATCGGACCGATCGGCACCAATCCGGATGCCACGATGCAGATCAACACCAACTTCGCCTTCGACTTCGATCCGAGCAACGGCATCAGCGGGACCTGCTTCCGCACCGTGCTGGTGCACGAAGTGCTTCACGGCCTTGGATTCGTCAGCCAGGGCGACGGGTCCGGATCGTCGGTGATCAAGACGCTGGACATCTATCGATTTAGGAGAACCCAGAACAACCCGAGCACCACGACGGATTTCACGACATTCCCCCGCGCGGTGTGGACGTCGAACCGCATCGCCGACGATGTGAACTCGGATTTCATTCCCGTGGAGTACCGCATGTCGTGGGGCGGCTCCGGCCAATGGCAGGCTTCACACTGGCGCGACCAGGGTGGCGTGCCCAACAACGACGTCGGCATCATGAACCCTGCCATTGCCGGCGGAGTCACATGGTCGCCGAATTACCTGCAGACCTCTGATCTGGCGGCCATGGACGCCATCGGTTGGGATTACCCGGCGGTCATCGTCGACACGACCCCGCCCACCCCGAATCCGATGCAGTTCAACAATGTCCCGGCCGCCACAAGCGATGAGGCCATCACGATGATGTCGGTCATCGCCACCGACACACAGCACAACTCCATCACCTACTTCTTTGACTATGTGGGTGTCGCGCCGGAGGCCAATGACAGTCCGTGGCAGTCTTCGATCATCTACACCGACAACGGCTTGAACGAGAACACGTCGTACACCTATCGCGTCAAGGCGCGCGATTCGGCCACGCCGCCGGTTGAGACGCTGTTCTCACCGACGTCGTCCGCCATCACCCACATGCGAGCGCCCACCGGCGTCAACGTCTCCAACGTGACCGCGACCGAGTGCGACCTTTCAGCGATCGGCACGTTTACCAATCTGAACCTCGGCTCTTCCGGCATCTTTTTCAACTGGGTGTTCACCGCCGGCGGCGCCGACGCCGGCAACAGCGGCTGGCTGCAAGCCAATTCGCATCACGTGACCGGCCTCACGCCGGACACCTACTACACGTTCCGCGCCAAGGCCCGAAATCAGGAGTCCCTTGAAACCTCCACCAACCAATCGCTGCCATTCCGCACCTTGGCCGCGACGCCGGGCGCTCCGATCGTCGGTACAGGCTCCCTGGATGTCGATCCAAACGGCAACCCGCCGACGGTGGTCTACGCGATTCAGTGTGTCTCAACCGTGCCGAATGATCCGGTCTGGTTGAATAAGTGGGTCGCCTTTGACGGAACGCCGCTGGCATTCGAGGATTTCCTCAGCGACGCTGATTGGGGTGTCCGATCGTTGTCGAGCCTGACCAACGGCGTGACCTATCAGTTCGCCGTCAAAGCCAGGAATACGGACTTCTTCGAGACGCCGCTCGGGCCGCCCGCCAACCTGACGGTCGGCACGGGAACGGCACATGCCGACTGCGATGGCAACGGCACGTTTGACGTAGTGGCCGACACGGCCTGCTTTGTGGACGTGCTGCTCGACGTCAACACCGATCCGGGTGCGATCTCGCGGTCGGATGTGAACGCGGACGCAGTGACCAACGGCCTCGATATTGCCGCCTTTGTCAACTGTGCCCTGACCGGCTGCCCGTAATCTGGGCAACTGTTTTGTCGCCAATGGCTTTTCATCAGCGGCCCGGCCTCGCACCTGCGACGGCCGGGCCGCTTTTCTCATTCCGCGCTTCACCCGTGCGGCAACCCCCGGGCCATGCTAAAGTGACGGCCGAACGTGCGGCTCGAGCCGTTTCGCGACCTTTATGGCCAGGAGAGCCTCAGGATGCCCATTCAGTATCATTGCCCCTCTTGCGGCCAGCCCATCGAGGTGGATGACGACGCGGCGAATCAGCCGGTTACGTGCCCATATTGCCGCCGCATGAGCACGGCGCCCGCGGCGACCGCACCCAATTTCGATCCCCGGCCCCTCGGCCCCCCGACCGCATCGGCCCGCCCCGTTCCATCGCAAGGCATGCCGGCATACGCCGGACAAGGTGGGATGTCAGCCACGCCGCCAATGCCAGCCGGGAACATGCTTGGATTCATCGCTCTGGGTTGTATGTTCGTGGCCATGGTATTGATGATCCCAACGTCGAAAATGGCGGTGCCGATTCAGGAGGCGGTGGAGAGCATTCAGGATCCCGTGCAACGGCAGAACGCACTTGCCGCCGAAGTGCTAAAGCATCCGGCGCTCATTGTCCTGTCCATGCTTTCAACGTGTGTTCTGCCGTTGGCGGCGATCGTGCTCGCGGTCATTTCGCTTGTGCGCAAGCGCACGCCGCGATGGCCGGCCTTTGTGGCGCTGGGCATGGTGAGCGCTGGAATTCTCCTGACGTGCCTGGGCACGATCGCACAGGCCATGGGCGGCGGCGTCTAAATTCCCCATCTCCTCAGCATCGTCGACAATTGAAATTGAAGACCGCGAATGGTGCGATCCTTGAGTCGCAAGCGCGGATTATCGGCACCTCGGTTTCGCACATGCGTGATTCCGAGAAAATGTTCGATGGCGTTCGCCGCGGAATCATGTTCTCGCGCACGCCGGTATTCGCGGACGCTGCGAATGCCTGTGAAATGTAGACCGGGTATGCGATGCAAACCTCGCGCGAATGAAAAGAAAAATTCCGCGCATGGGATTCGTTGACACTGCCACGCCACAGTGGTACGCTCGACTCCGTGAGCGCGACGAGGCGTGCTCGCGTTTCGACACATGTCTCTTCACACGAGAGCGAGGCCTCACATGGATGCATCCGGCGCGACAAAATCACAGCGACGATCCTCGGCTCCGACGCGCCGCCGCATCTTCACGCTGGAGCATGCCAATCGCTCGCTCCCGCTGGTCAAGCGCATCGTGACCGACATCGTCAAGCAATATAAAGTTGTGTCTTCACTCGAGGAGGAGTGCCACGATCCGCACACGCGGTCCGAAGTCGAGGCCCTGGACCAGTTGCGCGACCGCTACGCCGACGAATTGTTCCGTCTCCGCGAACTGGCTGAGGAACTCACCTCCATCGGCTGCGAATTGAAGGACTGGCGCCGCGGTCTGGTCGATTTCCCGGCCCGATATGAGGACCGCGACGTTTATTTCTGCTGGCGACTGGGCGAGGACGTCGTGACCCACTGGCACGAACTCGATTCCGGCTTCCAGGGCCGCCGCCGCGTCGCCGAAGCCGTTCCGCCCATTGAGTAATCCGTCCAACCGGATGCAGCCCTCCGGCAAGTGACACACATGCCTCGTCGGATTTTCGCGCACCGCGAATTTCAGGACGTCGGCGCACCATGCCGCGACAAGTCCGGGGTTCCCGCTTTTCAACCGATATCATTCCCATATGGAGCGCGCGCGTCCCACCATGGCCGGACCCATCGGCCTGCCGATTTTTCGAAGCGAGCCACATCGCTGCTCGTACCTCCCCGGCCGCACGGCCGAGGATGTCTTCACCGCGCCAGCCGCGCTGCACCCCGCGGTCTATCAGCTCTACATGGACGCCGGTTTCCGCAGGAGCGGGTCGATCGTCTATCGGCCCGACTGCGAGGGCTGCCACGAGTGCACACCCATCCGCGTGCCGGTCGCACACTTCACGCCAAGCCGCTCGCAGCGACGCGTGCTGAAGCGCAATCGCGACGTACGGATGGAGATCGGCCCGCCGATGCTCGATGACGACAAATGGAAATTGTATGTCGATTACCTCCGCTACCAGCACGACGGCTCGATGAGCGAAACGCGCGAGGACCTGGCCAGTTTCCTCTATCGCTCGCCGACGCGCACGCTGGAGATGACCTACCGGATTGCCGGACGGCTGGTCGGCGTGGGAATCGTCGATGTCACACCGGTGGCGTTGTCGAGTGTCTATTTCTTCTTCGACCCAGAGGAGGCCCGCCGCAGTCTGGGCGTGTTCAGCGCGCTGGCCGAGATTGAGGAGTGCCGGCGGCGGAGCTTGCCCTGGTGGTACATCGGGTATTACGTCCGCGATTGTGATCGGATGAATTACAAGGCCGCGTTCGGCCCCAATGAACTGCTGGGCACCGACGGCATCTGGCGACCCGGGACAAACACGAAGCCCGATCCGCGTCCGTAGCGGCCCCCGATCTGAGCCAGCCAGTCATCAGGCCGATGAGTGGCGCGAACCTGCAAGCTCCGCAATTGGCATGGTTGCGCGAAACCGGGCTGAGGACAGCCCGGCTCTATTCACTTGCCCAGCGGTTATAATTGGTTGATCGGGAGATACGACCATGACCACCGCTGCCCACGCCAACGTCCAACCCTCGAAGCAGGCCGTCGAGGACTTTCTGCCCCTTCAGGGAATCGACCACGTCGAATTCTATGTCGGCAACGCCCACCAGGCAGCCCACTTCTATCGCATGCTCTTCGGCTTCAACATCACCGCCTACCGCGGGCTGGAGACCGGCGATCGTGACAAGGCCAGCTACGTCATCGAGCAGGGCAAGATTCGCTTCGTACTGACCACGGCGCTGCACCCGGACAGCCCGATCGCGCGGCATGTGCAGCTGCATGGCGACGGGGTGAAGGCCATCGCCATGACGGTCAACGACGTCGACAAGTCGATCGAGGCGGTGAAGGCACGACATGCGACCGTCGTGTCACCCGTGAAGACCTATGAAGACGAGCATGGCAAATGGCGCTGCGCGTCGATCATGGCCTACGGCGATACGATCCATACGTTTGTCGAGCGCAAGAATTACAAGGGCGTCTTCGCACCGGGTTTTGTGCCCTTTGACGCCCCGCCCGGCATCTCGACCGGTCTTGCCGCGATCGATCATATGGTCGGCAATGTCGAACTTGGGGCCATGAACCACTGGGTCGATTTCTACGCCCGTGTCATGGGCTTCCATCAGCTCGCCGCATTCACCGATGACGACATCAGCACCGAGTACAGCGCGTTGATGAGCAAGGTGATGGAGAATGGAACGGGCAAGATCAAGTTCCCGATCAATGAGCCGGCCGAGGGCAAGAAGAAGAGCCAGATCGAGGAGTATCTCGACTACTACCACGGCCCCGGCGTGCAGCACATCGCCATGAACACCGGCGATATTGCTGCGACGGTTCGCGCCCTGCGGGCCAACGGCATCAAGTTCCTTCGTGTGCCGGACACGTATTATGACGCGCTGCCGCAACGGATCGGCAAGATCAACGAGGACTATACGATCATCAAGGAACTGGGCATCCTGGTCGACCGCGATGAAGACGGTTATCTACTTCAGATCTTCACGCGACCGGTGGAGGATCGTCCGACGCTGTTCTTTGAGATCATCGAAAGACACGGCAGCCGCGGCTTCGGCGTGGGCAATTTCAAGGCGCTGTTTGTGTCGATTGAGGAGGAGCAGCAGAAGCGCGGAAATCTGGATTACGATATGGACATGTGATTGGAGTGATCAATATGGGACCAGAGGATGGCGGCCTGGAAATCGCAGCCGGTGCGATCATCGCATACGGGATTGACAATAACGATATTCTGTCAACCATTTCAAATGAAATCACGCACAACTATGACTCCATCACCATTTCAAATGATGTCGGTTCGAGAATGGGGGATCATTTCATAGTGAGCCTTTTTGTTGCCGGCCCCCCGTATGCAATCAAGTCCCTCGCTGCCAATATTCCCATGTTTCCACATCGAACTGAGCAGCTGCGCGGCGTGACGATTTTGTTCCTTCCGCAAATCGACTATCGGTATCCACCGAACATGGCCAGCCAGAATGACTTCACAATCAAATTAGACATCTACGACCGGTCAGGAATTCAGAATGAGTTATTAACCATCTTCAAAAAATATGACTTGGTCGGCGTCTTCCATTGGGGACATACAGTAAACTCGGAAAAGGGGAAAGTCTACAGAGGAAGATATTGGTTATCCCTTCCGACATCATACTGGAAGGCGGACCCAAACACTCGGCTCGACAAGACCAATAAGACCTGCGAGGAATTGCGGACTGACATCAAGCAGGCTTTGGGAAACAGGGTGCTGAAGTTAATGATCAACAACTCATGATGGGAACCCAAGACGAGTAGCAGCGACAGGATCGCCAAAACGAGTCAATTGTAGGAAAAGTTTTTTTTATCGGCAAAAGTCCGTCGCCAGTCAAAGCGTTGGTTCCGTCTACAGGCTCTCGATCCGCTTTGCGCGATCGTGCCGGCGGAGTGCCGCGATCAGTTCATCCATCTGCCCGGCCACGATCCTCTCCAGCGGAAAATTTTCGTTCAGCCGGTGGTCGGTGCAGCGGTTCTGCGGAAAGTTATAAGTGCGGATGCGGGCGTTGCGGTCGCCGGAGCCGATCATGGTCTTGCGAGTCGAGTCGCGCTTGGAGCGCTCCAGTTGCAGGTAATGATCCCGCACGCGGGTGGCCATCAGGCGGCGGGCCTTGGCCCGGTTCTTGTGCTGGCTGCGCTCGTCGCGCATCGAGACGGTGATGCCTGTGGCCTTGTGTTCCATGCGGATGGCGCTGGCGACCTTGTTGACGTTCTGTCCGCCCGGGCCGCCGGCGGCCGAGACGTGCTCGAGCACGTCCTTGTCCCAGTCGATATCGACGTCGGTCTCCTCAATCTCGGGCAGAACAGCAACCGTGGCGGCCGAGGTGTGAATCCGGCCCTGGGTCTCAGTCTGCGGGACGCGCTGCACCCGGTGTCCGCCGCCTTCGTAGCCGAAATCGGTGAAGACGCCCGGCCCCTTCACCGACAGGATCACTTCGCGGAAACCGCCGAGATCGCTGGGCGAACTGTCGAGCACCTCGGCCTTGAAGCCGTGGGTCTCGGCATAGCGGGTGTACATGGTCAGCAGATCGCCGGCAAACAAGGCCGCCTCGTCGCCGCCGGTGCCGGCGCGAATCTCGACAATGATCGAATCGACGTTGGCATCCTCGCCGGCGATCAGCGAATCGACGAGGCTTTCGATGATCGTGCCGGCGCGGTGCTCGATGTCGGGTAATTCCGCCCGGGCCATCTCGCGCAATTCGGCGTCACTCGCGAGATCGTCGGCCATCGCCGTATTCTCGGCGTGGGTCGCGGCGAGTTTGCGAAACTCCTGGTACGGCGTCACCACGCGGGCCAACTGGGCGAGTTCCTTCGACAACTTCACCAGCAGGGCGGACTGTCCGGCCAGCGCGGCGGCGTTCATCTCCTCGCCGAGCGAGACGGACTTCGCGACGTTCTCATCGAGCTTGGCGGCGAAGGCGGGATGGATTTCGGGGAAGGCCATGGTGATTCAATGAAGGGGATCAACGGTATCTGTCTGAAGATCGATTACGCCAGACGCAGGGCTGCACGTTGCCGGCCCCGACAGGCCGGAGGCGTTATGAAATTGGACGCAGCCCAGCGCAAGCCGCGCCATCCGCCAATGCAACACGCCGCGGCGAGAGTGCTCTCGCGCGCGGCGTGATCAACATCAAGACAAAATCGCTAGGCCTTGGCGGGCGCGGCCTCGGCCTTGTCGCCCTTCTTGCCGCGGAAGTAGTTGCCGCCGAACTTCTTCTGGAACTTCTCGACGCGGCCGGCGGTATCGACGAACTTCTGCATGCCAGTGAAGAACGGATGGCATGCCGAGCAGATTTCGACCGCGATCGTCGGCACCGCGCTGCGGGTCTCAAACGAGTGGCCGCAACCGCACGTGACGACGCACTTCTGATACTTGGGGTGGATTTCCGGTTTCATGAGCTTCGCCTTTGTCACAACTCGCCATGCGAATCCCCGCCGCGGGCAAATGGCTCACGCGGGGCCGCATTTTCCGAGCCACATATTCTAATCGCTGGGCGCGCGACTTCAAGCCGCCGTGGCCCAGCGATCGACTCGACTCTTCGACCCGGGATCCCCGATGCATTGCGTTGTAACCAATGATGCCATCAAATGTTACGACGACTCAGATCGCAGGCGGCGCAGGGGACAGCCGTTTCAGCCCCGCTGTCCCGCCGTCATATAATCATCGCGTTGGTCCGGGGTGGGGCGCCTGCCCGTGCCGCATTGGTTTCGCAACGCAGACCCGCTGAAACGAGGCGACGATGGAAGTCATCCTCAAGTGCCGCAAGTTCGACGTGGTACGACGCAAGGTCGACGCCGCCGACGGACGCGCGCACGTGTTTGAGTACATCCAGCATCCCGGGGCCGTCGTGGTCCTGCCCCTGCTGCCGAACGACCGCATCGTCATGATCCGCAACTTCCGCCACGCCATCGATCAGACCCTGCTGGAACTCCCGGCCGGGACGCTCGACAAGCCGGGCGAGGACCCGCTCGATGCGGCCCATCGCGAACTGGAGGAGGAGACCGGCTATCGCGCCGCGAAGATGACGCCGCTGTGCAAGTTCTACCCCTCGCCGGGATTCATGAGCGAATTGCTGACCGCTTACGTCGCGACCGATTTGTCCCGAAAAGAGCAACGATTGGAGCCGACCGAGCGTATCATCGTGGAAGAAATGTCCGCGTCGGCCGCGCTGAAGCAAGTGCGGACAGGCGGCATCGTGGATGCCAAGACGCTCATCGTATTGATGCGTTGGGCGATGGACCGGGGGCGATTCGCATGAGCTGGGAACAGCGGCCCTACGCCGATCCGAATTATGGCGGTCGCGGAGGCGGCGGATTTTCAGACAATCCGCTGAATTGGTCGCCAACGATCGGGTACATCGCCGGCATCCGGATCCGCGTCCACATCACCCTGCTGCTGTTCATGGCCTTCGAACTGCTGGCCGGTGTTCAGCACAGTTCGGTCTCCTACGTCGCACAATGGCTCCTCGTCGGCTGGGTTTCCATCCTGTTGCACGAATTCGGCCACTGTTTCGCGGCCCGCGCCGTCGGCGGCAGGGCCGATGATATTCTGCTGTGGCCGTTGGGCGGACTGGCCTTCTGCGATGCACCGCACCGGCCGAAGCCGGAGTTCATCGTCGCCGTCGGCGGACCGCTGGTCACCCTGGCGTTGTGGCTCATCGCCACCGCCCTGCTGGGTTTCGACTTCAGCCTTAATATTCTGTCCGGCTGGCACTCCACCGAAAACGGCTGGGCCAGCCCGCTGGTGTGGCTGCACCTGTTCAAACGGGTCAACATCGTGCTGCTTTTGTTCAATATGTGGCCCATGTTCCCGATGGACATGGGGCGCATGTTGCGTTGTGCCCTCTGGGTAAAGCTTGGATATTCAAAGGCCTCCGCCGCAACCGCCACGGTCGGCATGGTCGCTGCCGTCGCCATGGCCATGTATGCCCTGCTGGTGCAGGTATACCTTCTGGTGGTCATTGCGGTGTGGGGTTACTTCGAGTGCTATCAGCTTCGCCTGCTGGCCCGCGCCGGGCACTTGCAGGAATCCGACGACCCCGACTTCTCGGCGGGCAATGACTGGCGCGTTGCGCCGACCGAGCGACGGGAGGGGATGGTCGCCCGCTGGAGGCGACGGCGGCGGGAGGCTCGCGTCAAGGCGGAGGCCCAGGAGCAGATCAACGTCGAACTCGAGGTCGATCGCATCCTCGCCAAGGTCCACCGCGAGGGGATGCAAAGCCTCACCAAGAACGAAAAGCGGACCTTGGAAATCGCCACGAAAATGCACAAGGAATCACGCGGCCCGCGTGTATAATCCATCGCAGCCGCTCGCGACCTGCCGAGTACGCCCGCCCCGGGGTTGAAACATGATTCGAACAATGCGAATGGGAATGACCGTCCTCGCCTGCGCCGTGCTCCTCGCGCCGATGGGCTGCTCCAAGCAGAATCAGGACGACCGGGTCCAGGGCAAGATGTTCTATCGCGGCGTGCCGAAGCCCCCGACTGAGTCGAATTCGATGACCGTCGGACGCTACGGCCACCACGCAGACTATGGCCGTTGGAACGAGCGCGGTTCGGCCAACTCCGGTGAATGGCTCGACACGTCGACCTCCATCGGCCGGTACGGCACGACCGCCCAGAGTTCGACCTGGGGCGCCACGGGCGTCGGCGGCGATCCGATCGACAACGGCCGCATCAGTTCGAGGTACTACGACAAGGGCGGATCGAGCCAGGGCATTCACGGCGAAAGCTCGACCTACAGCGAATACAACGAACGCAGCACTCAGACCGGAAACCACTGACGCCGGGGCTTGCCGGGCCGCTCAAGCCATTCACCGGCCATCTTCTCCTCCATCAGCGCAATCTCGTCCCATCCCAGGGGCCCGCGACGTTGTCATCGCGCGCCGCGCCGCCTATGGTGTGAGAGCAAAACGCCAGAGGCCCGCCGCCATTGATGCTCCGACTTCAATACCTGCTGAACAACCTGCTGCGCAAGCCGCTCCGCACCCTTCTGACCATTGTCGCCGTCGCCGCGCCGATATTTGTCTATGTCCTCGGCATGGCCATCGTCCGCAACGTGGACCTGTTTCTGGAGCAGTCGGTTCAGCAGATGCGGCTGGCGGTCGTTCAGAAATCATCGATCATCAATCCGCTGCCGGCCGCGCATCGCCGGAAGATCGAATCGCTGGACCCGACCGGCACGCACATCGTCAGCGTGTGCGGCATGCGCTGGTTCGGCGGCAAGGTGCCGGGCACGCAGAGCGAGATTCCGTTCGTCGCGGTCGACGTCGACACCTTTCCCCGCACCTATCCGGAACTCAAGCTCACTGAGGCCCAACTCAAGCTCTGGCATACCGACAAGCGCGCCGCGGTCGTCGGCCGAAGTCCGGCGGGATCGCTTGGCTGGAAGGAGGGCGATCTGGTCACGGTGGAGTCGACCGTGCCGCCTTACATCAAGCAGGAGATGCTGATCGTCGCCATCCCGCCGGATGCGATCGACGCCGAGACGAGTTACCTGCGCTACGACGCATTCAACGACCGATTGAAGGAACTCGGGTTTCTGCCGGATCGGGTGAGTTTCTTCTTCGTCAAGTGCGGCAGCCGGGCGGACGTGTGGAAGTACCGCGATGAAATCGACGCCATGTTCGCGATCGACCAGGAGCAAACCAAGACGCAGGACGAAAAGGCCTTTATGGAGAGCTTCATCAGCGCCCAGTTCGATCTGCCCAATCGCCTGCGGATGCTCTCGTACGTCGTGGTCAGCGTCGCCATTCTCGCGGCGGCCAACACCATGATGATGACCTTCCGCGACCGGGTGGGCGAATACGCGGTGTTCAAGGCGCTGGGGTTCTCATCGCGCTCGGTCGCCACCTGGCTGACGGCGGAGAGCGCCCTGCTCTCGTTGATCGGCGGGCTGGTGGGCGCGGGCATTCCCTTTCTGGCGTTTAACTACACATTTCTAAAAAACGTGCGTCTGCCGCAACTGGGCATTTTGCAGGTGCGCACCGATCTCCTGATGGAGTCGCTCGTGGTGACGCTGATCGTAGGACTGGTCGCGGCGGCGTTCCCCGCGCACCGCGCGGCGAAACTGCACGTCATCGAGGCGTTTCGGCGGCTTGGATGATGGCCCGCTGCCCTCAGCGCCGGCCGACGCCGCCGCGCGGCTGATCTGCCACGCCCGCCGGACCGCTGCGTCGATCCGGGGGCGGCATGGCCGGCCGTTGTGGACCCGGGGCGGGCGGCTGATCCTCCAACAGCAGCATCGTGCGCTGCGTATCGGAGGACATCATCGGCTGCGCGACATCGGTCGGACCGGCTTTTCCCGACGTTTTGCCGGTGGAAGCGGCCGGCGTCGAATCCTGTTTGACTCCATCATTGGAGTCACCACAACCGACCAGCGTGGTCAAGAAAGACAATGCGGCGACGCAGGCGACCGTTCGCACGGCGCGGATGGACGCGGACATAACTCACCTCACTGCGTATGAATTGGACACACTGCGGTCAGTCTCACGACGATCGACGTGCGTCACGGTCCGCCGATGCCGGCCGGACCCGGGGCCCGAATGCCCGATGACGACCCGCGAATGCCGAGCAGACTCAAGCCGTTGAAGCCCAGCCCGCGGCTGCCGGTCAGGCTCAGCAGGCTGCGTGCCTCGGCATTGTTCACCGCAACGCCGCCGGCGCCGCCGACCGAGATGGCGGCCGGTGAAATGGCCGGGACTTCGTTGGCGCCGGCGAAACTCACCGTGGCCGGCGGGGCCTGCTTGGATTGATACACGCTCGGCGCGGTGTTGATCTGCGCCGTCACGGTGCGAACCTCCGGCTCGAACTGCTCGGGCTCGGTGGGGAGCAGCAGTTCGGGGTTCTTCTGGGCCGTCTTGTCCCAGTAGGCGAGGCTGGAGAAAAGCGAACTGCACACGCGACCGCGCCACGACTTGGCCGAGTTGAAGCCCAAGCCATCGGCGGCGGTGGCGGCGACGCCGGCGTCCTGCATCCAGTCCGTGCCCTTGTCTCGCTTCGTCTCTCCGTTGCGAATGGCGAGGTGTTCGTTGACCGCGATTTCGGCGTCCTCGCCCATCAGGGTCATCGCGACGGGTGTCGATGCGGCGCCGTCACCCTCCAGCCAGCCGACATCGAGATCGGAGCCGGTGCGGACAACCATGGTCGTTCCCGGCGGAGCCGGCATGTCCAGGATTCGATCGTCTTCCGGGCCGATCACGATGTGAACGGGCTGCTCGTCGGGCACCTGGGCGGCCGTCACCATCAATCTGCCGGACTCAAGTCGGACATTGAGCCGATCGCCGTCGGCGGCGATCGAGAATGTCGCCGGACCCTGAAGGATCAATGCGACTTGACCTGATGCGATCCACAGCATGACCTCCTGTCCGGAGGCCAGGGTCGTAGCCGGCGCTTCGGGATCGGTTGGGAAGGCATCATTGAGCGCGTATTTCTCCAACTGCGGCTGCTGGGCCGTGATGACCACGGCGTCCTGGGCGTGGGAAGCCGGCGCTGCGATCAGCAGGCCCGCAGCCACGCACATTGCGGCCGCCATGATCGTGCATCGATTCTTCATTGATGTCTGGATTGTACTCATGTGTCATCCCTTCGCGCGAGGCACTGGGAATTGAAATCTGTCTTTACTTCGCCACCCTAGAAGTTGACCAGCAACTGCAGGCCATAGAGGGCGCGGTCGTAGGTGTAAGGCTCTTCGCCGAGGCGGTTCCAGACGTTGGAGTCTTCAAAGATGGTCTGAACCGAACCGCGCACCTTCATCTCGAGCGACTTCATCGGCTTGTACTGGCCGCGGGCGATCATGGTGTAGGTCACGCCGAAGCGGTAGTCCTGTACAAAATCCTGCCGATCGTTGCCGCGATAGTCGAGGGCGCTGGGGTGATCGTAGTCATCCCACGAAAAGCCGGCCTGAAAGTCGAATGTGAGCCGCAAGGGAAGCGGAATCTCGACGCCGGCCAGCAGCGTATTGCCGACCAGATCAAACTCGGTGCCCTTGGTCTGCTCGTCGCGGTAGTTGTAGCCGAGCCAGAAGCGACTCCAGCGGCGGCGATCAAACTGCTCGACCGAATCGGCTTCGCGTGAGTTGTAGTAATCCTTCCAGAGATCCTCGGCCCGCAGCAGGTTAACCGTCTGGGTCACGCCGAAGGCCTGGTATTCACCGGTGCGGTCGAAGCGATCATCGGGAATGACGTCGTGGTAGTCGCGGTAGTCGTTGACGTAGTACAAATCGGTCCGCGTGATTTCATCGTTGTTGCGGTCAAAGTCCTTGCGCCACGAGTACGACATGCTGGGAATGAGCCGGTTGCTGCCAAAGAACGGGTCCTGGCCGAGCATGGCCCAGGTGTAGTCGTATCTGAGACCAAGATAGAAATTGTCGAACGGCTCGTAATTGATGTAGGAGCGGCCGCTGTAGGTGTTGACCTGGTACTCCTGAATCGAGGCGTTCCACAGGTCGCCGGTCTGTCCTCCGATTCCCACGAGCAGGCTCTTGCCGAACCAGCCGTTTTTCTGAAACGTGGTTTCGTCGACAAAGAGGGTGACGTCAAAGCCGGCATCGAGTCCGAAGCGGTAGTCCTGCTTGCGGGTGATGCCGTAGGGCAGCGGCTGGTGGAAACCCAGCAGGATCACATTGGTGTCATAGAAGTTGCCGATGCCGATGTTGCCTTCGAGACTCAGAGCGCCGACCGGCGTCGACATGGTGATGGACGGCCCGGTGTCGGACGAACCCTGCTCGGCCAGGGCCGTGAGCAAGAGCCTGGCGTTGTCACGCACGTTTTCGGTCGCCTCGTCCTGATCGTTGGAGAGCCGCGTGAAGATGGTGACGGCCTCGGTCTTGTTTCGGCCGAGGGCGTAGATCAGGCCCTCGTAATAGTCGACCGTGTTGATGAACTTGGGAAGCCCCTCGACTTCGAACTCGCTCAATTCCTGATTGGCCGCGACGGCAAGGGCCTTGCTCTGCTCGAAGTCCTCCATGGACTTCTCGTGATAGCCCATGTTCTTCAGGGATTCGGACAAACCCAGCCGAAACCGCGCGATTCCCAGAAAGAACCGGCCATAAGGATCGCGCCTGCCGGCCTCGGACTTGTTTACATATTCGTCGAGAATCGACTCAGCCTGCTGGTTGTTCTCGATAAACGGCTTGCTGTTGAAGTGCCGCTTGCGACGCTCGCGCTCATCGCCACCGCCGGCCAGCGTTTCCTCATCCACCGCGAGTTGGGCGATGCCGAGGTAGAGCCCGCCCTCTGTCGCCTTCACGCCGACGTCGATGGAAACCAGTTTGGCAAAATTGGCCTGAGCAGCAACGAAGGCATCCCGGGCCCGGCCCTCCAGGGCGAGCGATTCGGCCAGCCTGGCCTTGCGCCCTTCCTCATCGGCGGCGGCTTTGGATGCATCGAGCGCATCCGATGCGGCGCGGCTGAAATCGATACCGTTCAGGATTTCGATGAGGCCGAGGTGATAAAGACAGGTTCGATTGTCGGGACTGTGCGACAGCAGAGCCTGAAAAAGACGGGCGGCTTCGGCCCGCTTCTCCGGATCGGCCTGGCCCTGTGCGAAGAGCGTGATGGCCTGATTGAGCTGCACCACGAACCCGCTTCGCGAGCCGATAACCGCGGTCGGCGACGGTGCGGTTTTTTCAGTAGGCGCCGCGCTCGCGGCGGGAGCGGGCTGGGTGGCAATGGGCTCCGCCGCCGGGGCAGAGTCGGCCACGGGTGGAGGCGTCGACTCGGGGGCAGGCGCCGCGGACTGCCCGGCAGGAATTTCGATCAGCGGCTCGACCTGGCCCTGCGCGGTCGCAGTGATGGCGAGTATCGCGAACATGACGAGAGTGGATGCGGCGACTGTCGTGCCTCGCGTCGCCCGTACACCACACTTCGGAGGAGCATTCATATGGCGTCCTGTCTCACTGAAATCACGACCGATGCGGCGTCGCGCGTGCGAGCGCGCTCAATGAGCGCCGTCGGCCGGCCTCCCCGCACACGGCATCACGGAATGACCGTCTGGGGCAAGATCGCGCGAAGGACCAGTTGAAGGATCAGCCCCACGAAACCGCCGACCGCGCGGGCCGAACTGCTGAGCGCGAAGTCCTGAAGCTGAACCGAGCTGACACAGGACGCCCCCATCAGCATCAACGGCAGCAGCAAACAACCCAGTATTTGAATAAAGCGCTTCATATTATTTCCTCGATTCCGGGCATGCCGATCGTCCCGGTCAGGCAGGTTTCCCCGCAAGGCGAATTGAGTGCACGATTCCCGCACGATTCAGATCAGCGATCAGCGAAACAGACGGACAAGTAGATTGTCCAGGAAGAAGGCCACGGCATCGGAGACCGTGAATGCCAACTGTTGAATTCCCAGGTCGATGCCCAGTTGAAAGAGTTGGTTGAGGTCCTGCTGATTGGGCTGACAGGTCACACCCTGAAACAGGACGCCTGCGGCCAGAACGCCGGTGAGCATGCGCCGGGCACGAAGCAGTTTCTTTGTCATTTCGTTTTCCTTCACTCCAAGATGTTCGCGAGGACGCGATGAGTGCTGTGCAGAGTCAGGCCGGAGCCGCGCGTCTACAGCGGCGAACGGCGGCGTCAAACGCTCGACGCGAACGCCCTGAGCGAGGCCTGGCGAGTGGACTGCGCCCGGGTCCGGATCGGGACTAGATATACGGAATACGACAGGTTCTGTCAACGCCAGCGAACGAAATTCGAAGACTGAGGATCAGTGTTAAGTTTCGCACGATGGAGCACTTACATTCGCCAGCGTCGTGACGTCCAAACCTGGCTGTCAGTCCTATCGATTTCGACGAGATGTCTGGCATCACGACGGGCGTTCATTACGCGTCTTCGGACCGCAGCAGTTCCCCCACCCGCCCCTTCACCCGGGACAGCGCCTTGCTCGCGGACTCGGCGGACAGGCCTTTCCTCGCCATCACAATCGCCGCTTTGGCCTGACCTTTCGCGGCCTCCAGCGTTGCCGCCGCCCGCTCGTAGGTCACGTCGGCTACCTCGGCCACGACCCGCGTGGCCCGGTCCACCAGCTTGCGGCACGCGAAACTGTTCAGGTCCACCATCAGGTTGCCGTAGGTCTTGCCCAGACCGACCATGCCCAGCGTGGTAATCGTGTTCAGCGTCAGTTTGGTGGCCGTGCCCGCCTTCAAGCGGGTCGAGCCGGTTAGGACCTCCGGGCCGGTCAGCACGCGGATGTCGATGTCGGCGGTGGTCGGCGCCTGACTGGCAGGCACGCATGCGAAGAAAACGGTGGTCGCGCCGCGCCGCTTCGCCTCCGCGAGGGCTGCGTGGACATAGGGCGTGGTGCCACCGGTGGCGATACCCATGACGACGTCGCGCGACTTGATCTTCATATCGCGGATGGCCTCCTGGGCGGCGTCCACATCGTCCTCGGCACCCTCGATGCTGCGCCAGAGGGCCTTCTTTCCGCCGGCGATGATGCCGCGGACCATCTCGGGGTCGGATCGAAACGTTGGCGGACACTCCGAAGCATCGAGCACGCCGAGGCGGCCGCTGGTTCCCGCGCCGACGTAGATCAATCGCCCCCCCGCCTGCCACGCGGCAGTGACCGCCTTGACGGTCTTCACGATCGCAGGTCGCGCCTTGGCCACCGCGGCGGGCACGCTTGCGTCTTCGAGGTTCATGACATCGAACGCGGTTTCGACGTCGAGTTCATCGAGTCCCATCGTGCGCGGATTGCGCTGTTCGGTCAGCAGGTGGCCGCGGCGGACGGATACGCCGTCCTGCGAGTTGTCGGGCTCCGCGGGCCGATGCTTGGGCTTATTCGGCTTATCGCCGTTACCGTTCTTCCGGGGGACATGTTTTTTATTTGTCTTTTTGCGTTTCTTGGCCTTCATATGAGTACTCATCCCCGATAGTGGCAGCCCCAACGGGGCGGCCCAGCTTCAGCCCAGGCCACCGGCCTGGGTAATCCACGCAATCGCGGGCTAGCCCCGTAGGGGCGCATCAATCGGTTTGCGATGCGCGCTTCGACACTACTTGAAACGCCCTTTCAGGGCTTGACATTGATGTCACCTCTTCACCCAGGCCGTTGGCCTGGGCTGGAGCTGGAGCGCACCTTTGGTGCTCCGCCCAGTTGCACATTCCAATTTTCCTTCAAGCACTCGCTTATCCTGCACTGATGTCTCCAATCACAACTCGGCGCTTCGCCCCCGTTACTTGCGGCAAATTCGCCGGCACGCCGTCCATTCGCGCCGCGGCAAGGACGGCGAACGACACGCATTCCTTGGCATCAATGGGAATGCCCTCATCCGCCGTGGTGCTCAGCGTGCGCGGTTTCATGTCGGCGCACAAGTGCCCGACCATGTAGCCGAGTTTCGCGACCAGTGTCAAATTTCGCACGCCGCCGCCGCACAGAATCACATCGACTCTCGACAAGTCAGCCGTGCGCGTGGCGCGCAAGTGCGTGGCCAGATACTGACCGGCAATGCTGGCGGCGGTAAAGTCCGTCGCGACCTTGAGCCAGGCATCGGGTGACAGTTTCAGCCGGGCAAACCGATGCAGCAGACCGTCCATGTAATGGATTCCGAATTCCTCGCGACCGCAACTCTTCGGCGGATGCTGACGAAGATAGGGATGACGCAACATGACCCTCAACACCGCCTGTGTGTTCACAGGCGCGGCGCGGGCCGCGCCGACACCATTGCGATCGCACGTCTGCCGACCGTTTGAAAAATGACTCGCCAGCGCATCGATCAGCATGTTGCCCGGGCCGGTGTCGAAGGCGATGACGCTGTCCGGGCCGCCGCCGGCTGGCAGGTACGTCATGTTCGCGATGCCGCCGATGTTCTGGATGATTCGCGTGCGCTTGGGATGGCGCAGCAATATCCAATCTGTCCACGGCACGAGCGGCGCGCCCTGGCCGCCGACCGCCATGTCGGCCTGTCGAAAATGTGACACGACCGGCGTCTTCAAACGCGCGGCAATCGTCGCGGGGTCGCCGATCTGAAGCGTGGCGTTGACCGCACTCCGCTTTGCCCCCGCGCGGCCCGGCGGCAGGTGGCAGATCGTCTGACCGTGCGAGCCGATGAAATCGACGTTGCGAAGCCCCAGCCTCTTGACGAGCGCAGCAGCCGTGTCGGCGAATACCCGGCCGATCTCGACGTCGAGCGCGGCCAGCTCCTCCGTGCGCGTCGCCGCCGGTGCCATGATCGCGAGGATTCGTCCGCGCAGCGCTTTGGGGTACTTCCGCGCGACATGCCCGAGGCAGCGAACCCTCATCGCCTCGCCGCGACCGGTGATCGCCACGGCCGCGGCATCGACGCCGTCGGCGCTGGTGCCGCTATTGAGACCGATGACGATTCTCTCGCGCCGCGCCACGCCGTTCCTCCCTGATTCAGTCCATGTCGCGACCGCATTGTTTCGGACCTTCGGGCCGCATGCAAACGGACGTTGCATTCTCGGACATCGGCCCGCCAATGATGTCCGCGCCGCCATTTCCGCCCTTTCAACCGCGCCTCAAGCCAGCCCTCCGCCGACCCGATTTCACAATACCGTCCGGCGTCGACCCCGAGTCCGCCAAACGGTGCTTTCCGGAGGGGGGAACACATGCAGGCGGGCACCACACGCGCACCAAGACAGGGCCTCTCGCGGTGGATGCGCTGGGGCGAGGCCGGTCGCGCCACCGGCACGCTTCGCATGACCGCCACGCCGGCCGCGTCGTATTTCGATCCTCATACTGAATCCAGATCGCCGTCGACCGCCGATCGCGAAGACATCGTGATGGGCCTGCTGACCGCATTGGAAGCAAAGGATCGATTCACCCAGCGGCATTCGATGAACGTCGCGCTGCATGTACAGGCCTTGGCCCGGCGCCTGGGCGCTTCGCCGGCCGACGTCGAGTCCATGACGACGGCCGCGTTGCTGCACGACGTGGGCAAGATCGGTGTGCCCGACGCCATCCTGACCAAGCAGGGCCCGCTGACCGCCGAGGAATACGCTGCGATCCAGACTCACGTGGATATCGGCGTCTCCATTCTGTCGCATGTGGGCTGCCTTGAGGCGGAACTTCCGCTCGTCCAGCATCACCACGAATGGTTCGACGGCGGCGGCTATCCGCACGGACTGTCAGGCAGCGATGTGCCCTTCGGGGCCCGGGTGCTGCTGGTGGCCGACACCATCGACGCCATGCTCAGCCCGCGCTGCTACAAGGACGCCATGACCGTCGAACGTGTGATTGGCGAACTCGATGCCGGACGCGGGCGGCAGTTCGACCCCGACGTGGCCGACGCGGCGATCGCCTACCTCAATAGCGGCGAGGCCGACGGCATCCGCGGCTGATCTCCCCTCATTCCAGCATGTCGCGGCGTGGTAAATCGGCTAAAATGCGACCATGTCCCGCAAGCGCGTACTGGTCGCGATGAGCGGCGGAGTGGACAGCTCCGTGGCCGCCTGCCTGCTGCATGAGCAGGGTTACGACGTCGTCGGCGTATTCATGCGCCTCGGCGCCGAGCCGGTTGCGCCTGTCGAGACGTGCTCGACGTCGTCCGCAGGCGCCGTGCTGGCCGCGACTGCCTCGCGATTCTCTCTACCGATCGCGACACCCGTCGAATCCGATCGGCATCGCGGCTGCTGTTCAGCGCTGGACGCCGGCGACGCCCGATCGGTCGCAGCGCGGCTGGGCATTCCGTTCTACTCGCTCAATTTTCAGGCCGACTTCGCCCGGCTCATCGACTACTTCGCCGACGAGTACGCCGCCGCGCGGACGCCGAATCCCTGCGTGCGCTGCAATCAGTGGCTCAAGTTTGGCCGGCTGATGGAATACGCCGACGTCGTTGAGGCCGACCTCATCGCGACCGGTCACTATGCCCGCATCGTCACGACGGCGAACGGTTCGCAACTCGCGCGCTCGCGCAATCGCGAGAAGGATCAGGCCTATGTGCTCTTCGGCATCGGCCGGGCGACGCTCGACCGCGTGCTGTTCCCGCTGGGCGATCTCACCAAGGAGGAGGTCCGCGGACATGCCCGGCGATTCGGCCTGGCGGTGCATGACAAGCCCGAGAGCCAGGATATCTGCTTCGTGCCCGATCGCGACTACGCCCGTGTGGTGACGGCGAAGCGGCCGGATGCGATGCGACCGGGCGAGGTGCGGCATGTGGACGGCCGTCTATTGGGAAGCCACGAGGGGCTGGCCCATTTCACGATCGGCCAGCGCCGCGGCCTGCGCATCGCCATGGGCGAACCGATTTATGTCACGCGTCTCGATGCGGCGACCGACACGGTCTATGTCGGCCCGAAGGACGCGGTGGAATCGCCATCGGCCCATGCGAACAACATGTCGTGGCTGGCGCCGTTGCCGTCTGGCCCGATCCGCGTGCATGCCCAGATTCGCTACAACCACACCGCCGCGCCGGCCGTGGCCGCGGTGACCGGCGTTGACACCGTCCGCGTCGATTTCGACACGCCGCAGACCGCGGTCACGCCGGGTCAGGCCCTGGTGCTTTTCGATGGCGACACGGTGCTCGGCGGCGGCTGGATCGAGAATGCCCCGTGAGTGATGCTTCGCCCGGCCGCGGCAACCAAGATTCGATTGTGCGAGCCCTTGAGGTGCAGCCGGTCGGCGCTCAAGACGCGCTTCTCGACGTTCGTCGCGAGGCAGACTTCCTGCGCTTCCACCATCCGCAGGCAGCGAACATCCCGCTGGAGGAGCTTGCCGACCGGATCCACGAACTGCCCCGGCCCTATGAGGCCCTCACCGTCTTCGACACGAGCGCCGATCGCGCAGAGCAGGCCGTGGCGGACCTGCGGTCGCGCGATCGAACCGAGATCAAGACCGTCGTCGGTGAGGAATGGCTGCACACTGGACCGGTCGTGAGCGGCCCAGCCTCGGTGCGGCTCTGGCGACCGCATGGTTTGCTGACGGAGTCCATTCACGATGTGCACCGCAGGCTCGAGCCGCCCCGCGCGCTCGACATCGCTTGCGGCGCCGGACGCGATGCGGTTTACCTTGCACTGGCCGGCTTCGCGGTCGACGCATTCGACATTCTTCCCGACGCCATCGATCGCTGCCGCGACCTTGCGCGACGCAACGGCGTTGCGGTCAACGCGATGGTGCGCGATGTTGAACGCGACTTAGACCTCGGCCGCGACTGCTACGACTTGATCTGCGTCTTCAACTTCCTTCACCGCCCGCTCATGCCGGCCATCGCCGCGGCCGTGCGCCCCGGCGGCCTGGTGGTGTACGAGACCTTCCTGCTTGGCCAGCGCGAGCGTTTCGACAAACCGAGGAGCGACAAGTATTTACTTCAACCCGAAGAGTTGCCGTCGTACTTCGAGAACTCGGAGCGGCTGGTCTATCGCGAAGGCCTCGCGTCCCCGCGCCGCTGGGCTGCCTCGCTGATCGCGCGGAAGCCGCTGAATCTTGGCTGACGTGCACGCGCTGTCTAAACCCGATGCTCAATCTATGATGCGACCTGATTGAGGCCGACCCGCCGCAACAAGTCGAGCGCAGCATGAATTCACTCCAGTCAACTGCCCCGGCCCTAAACACCGCATCGGAGCCCAATCTCCACGTACTGAACGCCCCCGACCGGCTCATGTGCGTCTGCCATCAGGGCCTGCGGGCGCTGCGGCACGCGGGATTCTCCTGTCAGTCGCACATCTGGCTCGACGGGCGTCTCGATGTTGATCGATTGCAGGCGAGCCTGGGCCGGCTGGCCCGGCGGCATCCTGTTGCGACCGGTCGCATTGTCGCGGCGTCGCAAGCGGGTCCGTCGATTGACGGCGGCACCGCGTGGATCGGCGGCGATGGCCCGGCCACGGTACGCGTGCACGCATTACAGGATGACGACGAGTCGTCGGTGCTGGGTCTGGCGGAGGCGCTGCTCGCCGAACCGTGGGATCTCGACAAAGTGGACCCCATCGCTTTTCACCTGCTCCGCCGCCCGAGCGGTCGCGATGTGCTGATTCTGCAATGGAACCACGCGCTCATGGATGGCAAGGCGCCGGAACTGGTGCTGGCGGAATTGAACCGGCTGGCGACTGCAACGGAATCGGAAATAGACGCGGAACTGAAAGGCGATCGTACGGTCGAGGCCGGCGATATCGCGGCCGTGCTGCAGCGCCATCCGCGCATGCGCCGATTCAAGGCCGCCGCGCGGATCGTGGCGTCGCACATCCGCATGCCGGTTCGCTCGGTCACGCTCGAACCGCCCAGCAAACCGCGATGGGTCTTCCAGCCGATTCGCGTCGCCGTTCGGACACTCGAAGCGGACGCGACGGCGCGGCTGTCGGTCCGCGTTCGGCAACTCTGCGGGCTGCACAATCTCACGCCGGCGATTCTGGCGAGCGTCTACCGCGTGATTGCCCGGCTCTCACCGCGGCCCACCACGCCGCGTTCCATCTTTCGCACCGATGTGCCGCTGAACCTGCGAACGCCGGGGGCAACGGGGCCGATCTTTCGCAACTTCATGTCGTTTATTTCGTTGCACGCGACTGTAGGCGAATTAAGCAATCGCGACGAATTGACGCGCCTGCTGCATCGCCGCATGCGCGATGAACTTGCCCGCAGCGCGGACATCGGCAACCTGGTGATGATGAACTGGATGAGCCGGCGACCGCGCATGCTGCACAAGCACCTTCTGCGCCGGATGCAGAAATATCCGCTCACGCTGGGATTCGGGTTTCTCGGTCCGCTCACGGCCGGTCTCGACAACGTGCTCGGCGTGCCGATCGAGCGGTTCTACACGCTCAACATGGCCATGTCGCCGCCGGGGATGACGTTGCAGGCCAACGTGTGTCGCGGCCGACTCAATCTCGCGGCGACGTACATCGAGGCGGTTGTTCCCGATGCGCGGGCAGACGCGTTTCTCGATGGCGTGGTTGAGGATCTCACATCGCGCGAGTCCGCGTGACAACGCATTCAATGACGACGACCCCTCTCGATCAGAGCCGGCCTGTCCTCAGGCCGGTGGATGGGCGGCGTCATTCACATGCGATCAGTCACGCGCGCACGCCGGGCTGAGGACAGCCCGGCTCTGATCGGCTGCGCCGATTATAACGACAAACCGCTATGTCAATGGATGCTATGGGTTCAACAGTGCTGCCACGAAGTCTGTTACGTCGAGGCCATCGATCTCCGCGTCGCCATTCATGTTCGCGTTGTTGATGTCGCAGCAGGGATGCAGGAATGCATAGCCCGCCGGGCTCATCACCGCCTGGATGAACGGATTGATGTCGGGGACATCTACCGTCCCGTCGCAATCCAGATCGCCGAGGAGCGGCGGCGGATTGCCGAAAGTGCCATCGGTGCGGACGTTCTGGGCCTTGGCGTCGGAATTGCCTGCTCCTCCTTGACCGAAGCCCAGCATGACGAAACCGCACTGGCTCCAGGCGCCAAACAACCGCGACTTGTTCGTGTTCTGCGCGCCGGACTGAACATTCCAGACAGTCGTGGGATTGTCGAGATCGCCCTCGACCCGTGCCGAATAGACGAGCCCGTTGTCGGGTGCCGAGCTGTTCTGCCAGATCCACGATGTGATTACGCCGTCATTGCCAATCGGCTGGCAATGGCCGAACGAGGCCTGCAGCAAGTTGCCCACACCACCGATCAGTTCGTAGCCGCCCGGCCCCCACTGCAATTCGCCATCGGAGTTGATCCGCTGAATGGTGTAGGTGTAATTGCCCTGGGTGGGGAAACTGGAATCACTGCAACCCACGAAATAGTCACCGGTGGCGGCGTTGTATCCGACAGCGGCGCTGAGCTTGCCGCGTCCTGCGTTATTGCCGGCGGAAATGGGCGTACCGAACTTCAAGGTGCCGTCTGACTCGACGTGCTGGAGCTGCGCCTGCCGAGTCGCGCCGATTTCTGCCCATGCAAAAACACCACCACCGTCGCCATCAGGCAGGAAGCGAGGGAAGTTGCCGGTCTGGATTGAGCTGCTCGTGAGAATGGCCATTGGTACGCCCGCATTCCATTGGGCGACGCCGGCGCTGTTGTATTTTTGAACGTACAGGTGTTTGGCGGCAGTGGCACAGTTGGAACCGTTGCACCGCACGAATAGCACGATCATGCCGCCGGCGTTGTCAGCCTGAACGTCGCTCGCTTGAAAGGCCCGCGGCGTGCCGGCGACCGGATCGCCCACCGAAAGCTGGGGAATCCACTGCAGCGCGCCGTTGGCGTCGAGCTTTTGAATCTGCGTCTGTGTCGGCGACGTTGTGCCATTCCAGATCACGCCGTAGCCGCCATCGGAAAGCCTCGCGATGGTCGCCGGCGATCCGGTTGTCGACCCGAGTCCTACATTGACGCCAGCCGCACCGTTCCAGAGAAGGTTGCCCGCCGGATCGACCTTTTGTGCGGTGATCTGATTCGGAACGACACGGTCGTCGTTAAAGACAATGACCGCATTCACGCCATCCGAAACCAGGCTGTAGTCGACCGTCGACGATACGGCACGATCGGCGATCAGAATGCCGTTGTGGGTCCACATCTCCTCTCCCTGCGCGTTGAGTCGCTGCAGGCGGACGTCGTATCCGCTCGGGAAGTTCGAATACCAACTGATGAAGCAGCCGCCGTCGCTGGTGGGCGCGATCTTGGGCTGGACCTGATCGCCCGCGCCGTCGCCAATCGACAGGTTGCTGGCAGGATCACTCGACCATTGAGCAAACGTGGTCAACGGCAGCAGACTGGTAACGAGCGCAGCGGCGACGATGGGTGCGAGACACCGTTTTGTGTACATGGATTCCCCTTTCAATTGGCTCGCGGGCATTGTACCAAGGCGAAGTCAAAGACTGGGGGTCAGTGCGGCATTTTCCGATTCGCCGATTCTCGACCCAACCATCCGGTCGGAGCCGGCCTGTCACCAGGCCGATGCACTCACGGAGCCCTCAAATGCGAACATCTGCGCGCGCAAACCGGGCTGAGGACAGCCCGGCTCGGATCGAATCAATCTGGGTCAGAGAATTGGATTACGACAACTTTACGCCATGCGACGCCAATGCCGCCGCGTCGGTCGGGAATATCCGCAGCAGGGCATCCATGCCGGTCATGGTGAAGGCCTTCAGCAGCTCTTTGCGGACGCAGCAAAGCGAAACGGAGCCCTTGATGGCAGTGGACTTGCGATGCAGGGTGGCCAGCACGCCGAGGAACTGCGACGAGAGCAATTTGACGTTCGACAAATCCAGAACCAGTTTCTGCTTGTTCTGGGCGTCGATGAGCGGATAGAGATCCTTGGCCAAGGCGTCAATCTTGGCGGTCTCAAGGATGGCCGGCTCCATGAGCGTCACCACGGTGACACCGGCGTAATCCTGGATAACGATTCGCTCAGCGGACATAGGCGACAACTCGGAAGCCGGAAGTCGGAGTCTGTTCCGCACTCCGCGTTCTGCGTTCGACGTTCGACGTTAGAAGGATCAGCGGCGATCCATGAAGATCCGCAGCAGGTACCAGAACATCAGGGCGACCGATGAGAACAGTTGCAGCGACGCGCCGACGTAGCGATCGGTCGAAAAGTGCTTCAGGATGTTCGACGTGTCATAGAGGATCGAACCGCCGGCCAGGGCCACCATGATGACCGAGAAAAACGTGCCCAGGGTGAACCCGAAGATCAGGCTGGCGACGATCGCGACGAGTGCGCAGATGAAGCCCCACTTGAGGATGCTGCCGAGGAAACTGAAGTCCTTGCCGGTGCCGACGGCGATGAACGTCAGGCCGATGAAACCCAGGATGGTGCAGGTGGCGGCGCTCTGAATCGCGCCGGGTGCATACATATTCGCGAAGTAAAGTAACGGCACGAAGATCAACGCCTCGGCCACAACGAAGGCCGCAAGACCCGCGTACTGCGCCGGCCGCGAGGCGGCGCTGTTGGCCAGCCGCGATGCAAACCAGGAGACGATCACGAACGCGCCGAAGACGAGCAGCCAGGTGGTCTGGCCGCCACCCGTCATGGCATTCGTGATGTTGTCGGCGACGCCGCTCTTGAACAGGGCGACCTCAATGCCGGTGAAGGCGAGAATTGCGCCGAGCAGGTGCAGGTAGGTCTTGGTGATGAAGGTCTTGCGATCGACCTGGGTCATCGGGACCGCGACCGAGCCGAAGCCCGCGCCCTCAAACTGCGGCTCGTTGTTCCACTGATTGCCTGCGTTGTTTGAATAGGACATCGCACCTGCTCCTTGTTTCACACTTTACACAGCATGGCCGCCAACAGCCGCGGCCATGAAGATGAATGAAGTCGGGGCACTCCTTGGAAGTCTGGTAACGTGTTTGTGTGAAGCAATCACGCCGGACAAAAAGGAGGCCCCGATGGGTCGGCATGTTATCGCGATGGACACGC
>Ga0268299_1001111_pt1 | contig 56160 bp, 56 predicted proteins | sample NOBtaG_FD_193484 | JGI IMG/M metagenome (GOLD analysis project Ga0268299, IMG submission 193484) | Activated sludge microbial communities from bioreactor in Nijmegen, Gelderland, Netherland - NOB reactor | ecosystem: Engineered > Bioreactor > Aerobic > Activated sludge | place: Netherlands... | reverse complement strand
CTGCAGCTCGGCTTTGAAGACGGTGGACTTGATGGCCATAGGCGGCGAGCCTATCAGCAGCACCGCCCGGGGCGGGTACCATGCCGGCTCACACCGCAAGGAGGGCTGATTGGCCACCCCCAACTACTCCTACGAGAAACGCCAGCGCGAGCTGGCCAAGAAGCGCAAGAAGGAAGAGAAGGCGCAGCGCAAGGCGTCCGGCAAGGGCCCCGACGACACGGGCGCCGAGCCGACGCCGAACGACGCGGCGCTGGGCACGCCACCGGCCGGCGGCAACGCCCCGGGCGGCGGCAGCGGGAGCTAGCCCGGCCGGCGCCTCAGGCCGCCGCGGCCTCGTCGCCGCCGCTCTGCTGCAGGGCCCACATCTCCGCGTAGCGCCCGCCGCGGGCCAGCAGCTCGGCATGCGTGCCGCGCTCGACGATGCGGCCCGCCTCCATCACCAGGATCTGATCGGCGTCGACCACGGTCGACAGCCGGTGCGCGATGACCAGCGCGGTCTTGTTGCGCGCGGCCGTCTGCAGCTCGGCCTGGATGGCGCGCTCGTTGGCGGAGTCCAGCGCCGACGTCGCCTCGTCGAAGATCACGATCGGCGGGTTCTTCAGCAGGGTGCGGGCGATCGCGACGCGCTGCTTCTCGCCGCCGCTCAGCTTGAGGCCGCGCTCGCCGACCGGCGTGTCGTAGCCCTTGGGCGTGCCGGCGATGAAGTCGTGGATGCGCGCCGCCTGCGCCGCGGCCTCGACCTCGGCCTGGCTGGCCCCCGGCCGCCCGTAGGCGATGTTGTAGGCCACGGTGTCGTTGAACAGCACGGTGTCCTGCGGCACGATGCCGATCGCCTGGCGCAGGCTGTCCTGGGTCAGCTGGCGGATGTCGTGACCGGCGATCGTGATGCGGCCGGCGCTCACGTCATAGAAGCGGTATAGCAGCCGCGCCAGCGTGCTCTTGCCGGCGCCCGAGGGGCCGACCACGGCGATGGTGTGGCCGGCGGGGATCTCGAAGCTCATGCCGTGCAGGATGGGTCGCGACGGCTCGTAGGCGAAGCCCACGTCCTCGAAGCGCACGACGGGTGGCGCGTCCGCGTGCAGCGCGACCGCATCGGGCGCGTCGCGCACCTCGCGCTCGCGCTCGAGCAGGCCGAACATCTTCTCCAGGTCGGTCAGCGCCTGCTTGATCTCGCGGTAGATCACGCCCAGGAAGTTGAGCGGGATGTAGAGCTGGATCATGAAGGCGTTGATCATCACCAGGTCGCCCAGCGTCATGCGCCCGGTGACCACGCCGTCGGTGGCGCGCCACAGCATCGCGATCAGCGCGACGGCGATCAGCAGCTGCTGGCCGGTGTTGAGCATCGACAGCGTGGACTGCGACTTGAGCTTGGCGCGCCGCAGCTTGTCCAGGCTCTCGTCGTAGCGCTTCGCCTCGAAGGCCTCGTTGTTGAAGTACTTGACCGTCTCGTAGTTCAGCAGCGAGTCGATGGCGCGGGTGTGCGAGCTGGAGTCGAGCTCGTTCATCGTCTTGCGGAACTTGGTGCGCCACTCGGTCACGATGACGGTGAAGGCGATGTAGATCACCAGGGCCGCGAGCGTGATCCACGCGAAGGCGGCATCGAACTTCACGCCCAGCAGCACCAGCACCAGGCCGACCTCGACCAGCGTCGGCAGGATGCTGTAGAGCGAATACGAGATCAGCGACTGCACGCCGCGCGTGCCGCGTTCGATGTCGCGGGTCATGCCGCCGGTCTGGCGCTCGAGGTGGAAGCGCAGGCTCAGCGCGTGCAGGTGCTGGAAGACCTGCAGCGAGATCGAGCGTGACGCTCCCTCGGTGGCCTTGGCGAAGACCAGTTCGCGCAGCTCGGTGAAGAGCGAGGTCGACAGCCGCAGCGCGCCATAGGCCAGCAGCAGGCCGACCGGCACGACCAGCGCGGCGCGCGGATCGCCGAGCGGGATGGACAGCGCGTCGACCAGTTCCTTCAGCAGCAGCGGCACGCCGACGTTGGCGACCTTGGCGGCGAGCAGGCAGGCCAGCGCCAGCACGACACGGCCCTTGTAGGCCCACAGGTAGGGCAGCAGCCGGGCGAGCGTGTGCCAGTCGGAGCGCGGCGTGCCCGCGGCGGCGGCGGGCGACGCGGGCGGCACGGCGGTGGTACTCAGGCTCTCAGCTCGACGCATGACCGACAATCTCTCCGGAAGACGACGCACCACGGATCGCGGCACGCCCCATCATGACCGACAACACCCCCAGCCACCGACCCGGCCTGCTGGCCGCCAACCTTGCCAGCCTGCCGCCGGGCCTGGAGCTGGTGCTGCGGGTGATGCCGATGCCGGCCGATTCCAACAGCAACGGCGACATCTTCGGCGGCTGGATCATGGCCCAGGTCGACCTGGCCGGCGCCGTGCTGCCGGCGCGCATCGCCAAGGGCCGCATCGCGACCGTGGCGGTCAACCAGTTCGTCTTCAAGCAGCCGGTGTCGATCGGCGACCTGCTGAGCTTCTATGCGCGCGTCGAGCGCATCGGCCGCACCTCGATCACGGTGCATGTCGAGGTCCATGCCGAACGCAACCCGGCCGATCCGGTGGTGGTGAAGGTGACCGAGGCGAGCCTGACCTACGTGGCGATCGACCACCAGGGGCAGCCGCGCGAACTGCCGCCGCGCTGAGACGCGGGCTCGCGCCGTCAGCCGTTCGCGCGCAGCCGGCGCTGCAGCCGCCAGCCCAGCAGCAGCGCGATGACGACGGCGTAGATCGCGACCTCGCCGAAGTTGTTCTTCGCCGCCTTCATCCAGAAGAAGTGCAGCAGGCCCAGCAGCACGACGACGTAGACCAGTCGATGCAGCGCCTGCCAGCGCGCCGCGCCCAGGGCCTTGATCGCGCGGTTGAACGAGGTGGCCGCCAGCGGGACCATCAGCAGCATCGCCAGGAAGCCGACCAGCGCGAACGGGCGCTTGGGGATGTCCTTGGCGATCGTCGCGAGATCCAGGCCCATGTCCAGCCAGGCGTAGCTGAGGAAATGCAGCACGACGTAGAAGAAGGCGAACAGGCCCAGCATGCGCCGAAAGCGCGCCAGTGCCGGCTGCCCGGTCCAGACGCGCAGCGGCGTGACGGCCAGCGTGATGCACAGGAAGCGCAGGGTCCAGTCGCCGGTGGCACGGATCAGGGCCTCGGCCGGATTGGCGCCCAGCGTGTTGGCGAGGGCGCCGTAGAGGAGCCAGCCGAAGGGCAGCAGGCACAGCACGAAGAGCAGCGGCTTGGCGGCGGGATGCAGCCACGCCGACGCCGGGCGTCGCGAGGCCCGGGCGGCGCCGGTGTCGGGCAGGACGGCGCTCATCGCGGCGGACGATCAGTAGTTCTTCGCCAGGTCCATGCCGGCGTAGAGCTGCCCGACCTGGGCCTCGTAGCCGTTGAACATCTGCGTCGGGCGCTTCTTCTGGAACAGGCCGTCCTCGCCGATGCGGCGCTCGGTCGCCTGGCTCCAGCGCGGATGGTCGACCTTGGGGTTCACATTCGAATAGAAGCCGTATTCCTGCGCCGCGGCCCGCGTCCAGGCCGACACCGGCTGCTTCTCGACGAAGCGGATCTTGACGATGGACTTGGCGCTCTTGAAGCCGTACTTCCAGGGCACGACCAGGCGCACCGGCGCGCCGTTCTGGTTGGGCAGCACCTCGCCGTACATGCCGAAGGCCAGCAGGGCCAGCGGATGCATCGCCTCGTCCATCCGCAGGCCTTCGACATAGGGCCAGTCCAGCACGCTGGAGCGCACGCCGGGCATCTGCTTGGGATCGGCCAGGGTCACGAACTCGACGTACTTGGCGTTGCCGGTCGGCTCGACGCGCTTGATCAGCTCGGCCAGCGAGTAGCCGACCCAGGGAATCACCATCGACCAGCCCTCGACGCAGCGCAGGCGGTAGATGCGCTCTTCCATCGGTGCGAGCTTGAGCAGTTCGTCGATGCCCAGGGTCTGGGGCTTCTTCACCTCGCCCTCGATCGCCACGGTCCAGGGCCGGGTCTGCAGCGTGCCGGCACGGCGGGCCGGGTCGGACTTGTCGGTGCCGAACTCGTAGAAGTTGTTGTAGCTGGCGGCGTCGGCATAGGCGGTCGGCTTGTCCAGCGTCACCGCGCCGGCCACGCTGCTGCGGGTACCGGCCAGCGCCGCCAGCTTGCCCGGGCGCGCCGTGGCGGCGGCCTGGGCCAGCGCGTCGCGGCCCGCCCAGCCGGCCAGCGCGGCCCCGGCGCCGCCGGCGGCCAGCAGGCGCAGGAAGTCGCGGCGCTGCTCGTACAGCGCGCGCGGCGTGATCTCGCTGGCGATGGGGTGGACGTGGCCGTCGCGGCGTGCTCGTGGGATCAGCATGGTGGGGTCAGGACTCGTGGCAGAGGACGAAAGTTCCAGGACCGCCATGTCGCGTCGACATCTCACGGTCCTGTCCGGCAGTCGCCGCGGACCGGCGCCAACTTACAGCGGCGCGCCTCAGAGCGCCGCGAAATCCGTCGAGACGATGCCGTCGTCGTCGCCGCCGTACAGGCGCAGGGCCTGCGCCGGGCGGCGGTCGCGGAAGCTCTTGCGCGCGAAGAGCTTTTCCTGGGCCTGCGCCGGCAGGTCGGTGATGCGGATGACCTGGCGCGCTATCAGCACGTCGATCAGGTCCTCGATCACGCGCACGAAGTCGGCGTCGAGCTTGTTGAACTCGCTGGCGCCGCCGAAGCCCGAAGGGGTGCTTCCACCGAAAAAGGCCTGCACCGCGGGATCGTCGGCCGACACGAAATCGGCCCCCGCCTCCGGGCTGCGATGCAGGCTCAGGATGCGGCCGTCGGGATGGCGCAGGGCATAGGGCATGGCGTGGTGGACTTTACGCCTGACGACACGGCGATGCATGCCGTCGCCGATCTGGCGGATCGCCGGCGCGGCAGCCCTTCACGCCGCGCGGCCCCACAACGACGAAGGCCGGCGTCTGCCGGCCTTCGCGGGGGAGTGCGGCGGGCTCAGCGCAGCCCGGCGATGTAGTCGGCCACGGCCTTGATTTCCTTGTCGCTCAGGTTGGCGGCGATCGCGCTCATCTGCGCGTTGTTGGCGCGCGCTCCGCTGCGAAAGGCCACCAGCTGCGCTTCGGTGTAGTCGGCGTGCTGGCCGCCCAGGCGCGGATAGGCGACCGGGATGCCGGCGCCCGTCGGGCTGTGGCAGCCGGCGCAGGCGGGGACCTGCTTGGCCACGATGCCGCCGCGGTAGATCTGCTGGCCGAGCGCGACGCTGTCCTTGTTCTTGGCGAAGCCCGGCTTGGCCTGCTTGCTGGCGTAGAAGCCGGCGACATTGCGCATGTCGTCGTCGCTCAGCGTCGAGGCGAAGCCCTTCATGATCGCGTTGTTGCGCTTGCCGGACTTGAACTCGGCCAGCTGCTTGGCGAGGTATTCGGGGTGCTGGCCGGCGAGGATGGGGTTGGCCGGGCTGCCGCGCGAGCCGTCGAAGCTGTGGCAGGCGGCGCAGACCCCCGCGGCGATCGCCTCGCCCTTCTTCAGGTCGGGCTTGGCCGGGGCTTTGGCTTCTTCGGCCAGGGCCGGGACCAGGAAAACGGCGGCCAGCAGGAGCGTCAGGGCAGACTTCATGAGCGGGTGGAGAGGGTTGGAGGGGCGGCGCAGGGAAGAGCGCCCGACGCACAGCCAACGATTTTACAATGGCACATGTCCTCGCCCACCCTGGCGGCTCCAGACCCCGCCAAGCTGGCCTTGGCCTGGACGCACACCGCCCGCTTCCTGACCACCGCCGCGCAGCTGCACCAGCTGCCGCCCACCGAGCTGCCCGAGATCGCCTTCGTCGGCCGCTCCAACGCCGGCAAGTCGACGGCGATCAACCTGCTGACGCAGCAGAAGCGCCTGGCCTTCGCGTCCAAGACGCCGGGGCGCACGCAGCACATCAACCTGTTCGCGCTGGGCCCGAAGGAGGCGCCGAACGCGCTGTTCGCCGACCTGCCGGGCTATGGCTACGCCGCCGTCGCGCGCGGCGCCAAGCTGCGCTGGCAGCAGGTGATGGCGCAGTACCTGGAACTGCGGCGCAGCCTGTCGGGCGTGGTGCTGATGGTCGATTCGCGGCTGGGCCTGACCGAGCTCGACCAGCAGCTCCTGGCCTTCGTGGCGCCGCGCGTCGGCACCGGCGAGGTCAAGCTGCTGGTGCTGCTGACCAAGGCCGACAAGCTGAACCGGCGCGAGGCCGATGCGGCCGTCACGGCGGCGCGCGAGGTACTGGGGCAGCTGGCGACCGACACCGCGGACGTGAGCCTCGCGCTGTTCTCGGCGCTCAGCCGGCGCGGCGTCGGCGATGCCGCCGAGCTGCTGCACGGCTGGGTCGAGGCCGCTGCGCCGGCCCCTACCCTGACGGATTGAAGCGGCCCCGGCAGGCTTCGATACTGGGACGAGGGCGTCCACCCCGGTCGCCCGCCAGCCCAGCGAGCCGCCATGGACCTGAAGATCTACTACGCCACCAACCGCGCGCACGAGGGCCCGGAGCAGTTCAAGCCGACCGGCTACGGCACGCGCTTCTCTTCGGACGGCATGGAGAACCTGCGCTTCGGTCGCGTCACCTTCACGGCCGACGACGCCAAGGTCGCGCAGTTCCTGAACCGCACGCGCCCCGCCACCGGCCGCGGCGACGGCGAAGGCCTGCAGGACTATCTGTCGCAGTGCATCGGCAAGTCGCAGCGCATCGAGGCCTACGAGGAGTCGATCCCCAGCAACGCCGTGGCCGAGACCGCGCAGAAGCACGTGAAGCTCGGCTCGCTGGCGATGTTCGCCGACCTGCAGGCCGACATGCGCGAGTCGCGCGACATGCTGCTGTTCATCCACGGCTTCAACGTGTCGTGGACCGAGGCGGTGGGCTCGGCGGCCGCCCTCGAGGCGATGCTCAACCGCCCCGGGGTCAGCGCCGGACAGCGCGCCGTGCGCGTCGTGCTGTTCACCTGGCCGTCCAACGGCAAGGCCCTGCCCTTCGTGTCGTACAAGTCGGACCGCTCGGACGCCCAGGGCTCGGCCGGCGCGGTGGGGCGCGGCCTGCTGAAGGTGCGCGACTTCCTGCACGAGCTGGGCCGCGAGGTGCGCCAGGACAACGCCCGCGTCAAGGAGCTGGAGGCGAAGCTGGCCCGCCAGGGCATGCGGCCGAGCGAGATCGCGCGCGCCATCGCCCAGCTCGAGGCCACGGAGCTGTGCAGGCAGAAGATCCACCTGCTGTGCCACTCGATGGGCAACTACCTGCTCGAGAACGCGCTGCAGCGCCTGTACGAGCACACGCCCGGCTCGGCGCTGCCGCGGCTGTTCGACCAGGTGCTGATGTGCGCGCCCGACGTCGACGACGACGTGCTCGAGGCCGGCAAACCGATGGAACGCGTGCACCAGATCGCCAACCGCGTGACGGTCTATCACAACGCCAACGACACCGCGCTGCGCGTGTCGGACTACACCAAGGGCAACCCCGACCGGCTGGGCCAGCGCGGCGCGGCACGGCTGCCGCTGGTGCACCAGAAGATCCAGCAGGTCGACTGCCAGCGCGTCGTCAGCGGCCTGACCCAGCACAGCTACTACGCCAACGGCGTGGTCAACGACGACATCGTCAGGAACCTCCAGGGCCTGGCCGCCGGCACGGCCGAGCGCCTGCTCGCCGCGGCGGGCGGGCCCAACGCCTGGCGCTTCGACGCGCCGGCCTGATCGCGGGGCTGTCGCTCGCGCGACGGCAGGCCGCCGATGCGCGGCCGCATACTCGATCGACGAGACCGGGGAGACGCGCATGACGATCGAGAGCTTTCGCGCCGAGCTGCCGCACGGCATCACGCTCGAGGGCCGCGCCTGCGGCCCGCGCGACGCGCCGGTGCTGGTGTTCCTGCACGGCTTTCCTGAGGCCGCCTTCATCTGGGACGAGATGCTGGCGCACTTCGGCACGCGCTACCGCTGTGTCGCCCCCAACCTGCGCGGCTTCGGCGGCTCGTCGGCGCCGGCCGAGGTCGAGGCCTACCGTGCCAAGCCGCTGCTGCAGGACCTGACCGCGCTGATCGCGCAGCTCGGCGCGCCGGTCGAGGCCGTGATCGCGCACGACTGGGGCGGCGCGGTGGCCTGGCATCTCGGCATCCAGGCGCCGCAGCTGGCGAAGCAGCTGGTGATGATCAACTCGCCGCACCCGGGGCCCTTCCTGCGCGACCTGCAGTCGGACCCGGCCCAGCAGGCGGCCAGCGCCTACATGAACTTCCTGGTCCGCCCCGATGCCGAGTCGCTGCTGAGCGAGAACGACTACGCGCGGCTGTGGCCCTTCTTCCGCCAGATCGGCGGCGACGCCGCCTGGCTGACGCCCGACGTGATGCAGCGCTACCGCGAGGTCTGGTCGCGCGGACTGACCGGGCCGCTGAACTACTACCGCGCCTCGCCGATGAGGCCGGCGACCGCCGACGACGACGCGGTGATGAAGCTGAAGCTCGAGCCCGCGCAGATCACCGTGCGCCTGCCGACCACGGTGGTCTGGGGCGAGGCCGACATCGCCCTGCCGCCCAAGCTCGTCGACGGTCTGGCGCAGTGGGTGCCGCAGCTGCGGCTGGTGCGCGTGCCCGGCGCCAGCCACTGGATCGTGCACGAGCAGCCGCAGCGCATCGCGGCCGAGATCGAGGCCGCGCTGGCGCACTGAGCCGTAGCGAGCCGGGACTCGCCGGCGCTCAGGGCCGACCGAGGAAGAGGTAGAGCCCGGTGTCCCCGCGCGGCGCGTGGACGAAGCCGAAGTACAGCGGCCCGAGGCCGGTGTCGGCGCCGATGAAGACGCTCATGCCGCTGCGCAGGTCGCCGAGCGACACGTCGCCGCGCTCGCGCCAGGCGTTGCCGGCCTCGAGCGAGAAGCCGGCGAAGAAGCCGCGCGTCAGCGCCGGCGGCGTGAGCCGGTAGTAGTAGCTCGCGCGGCCGAACAGCAGGTAGTTGCCTTCGACCTGGCCCGGCTTGTAGCCCGACAGTCGCTGAAAGCCGCCCAGCGTGTACAGCCCCTGCGCCAGCGTCGATCCCTGTCCGGCGAACTGCGAGCGCAGCGCGAGGTTGACGGTGTGCAGCCGACCGAAGCTCGTCGCGCCGACCGCGTCGATGTCGAAGCGCGTGAAGTCCTGGTCGATGCGCAGCCCACCGGCCCGGCTGCGGGCGCGGCCCCCGGCCACCTCGCCGACGAGGCGGTAGCCGCGCTGCGGCAGGAAGGCGTAGTCGAGCTGGTCGATCACCGCGCGCAGGCGCACGCCGTTCAGGTCGAGCCTGGAGTCCACGAGGCCCGCCTCGTCGTCGCGAACGATCAGCAGCTTGTCCTGGAAGCGTGCCTGGAACACGCCGGCCCGCAGCTCGCCGAAGCCGCCCCAGGGCTGACCCAGGTCGACGGCGACGAAGCCGCTGGTGCGCCGCAGCCGGCCGCTCTCCGGGCCCTCGGGGCCGACGTAGGTGACGACCTCGCGGCGCTCGATCGCCGCGGTGGCGGCGACGAACCAGTCGTTCGACGGACCGACCGTCCAGCCGAGCGGCCGGTAGAGCTCGGTGTACCAGGCCGGCTCGGAGCCGATGCGCACGCGGTTGCGCCACTCGCTGCCGGCCGCGTCGAGCCAGTGGCGGGTGTGGACCACCTTGACGTTGAAGCTGGCACGGCCCGAGAAGTCGGTCGACAGGTCCAGACCCACCTTCAGGTAGTTGGGGCCCCAGGACTTCTCGTCGAGCTTGAACACCAGGCCGTCGCGGCCGAGCTCGTCGCGCACCAGCTGGTAGTCGACGCGCTCGTAGTCGCCGGTCGCGGCGAGGCGGCGCACGTCGGCCTCCGCGCGCGCGACGTCGAAGGGCCGGCCCGGCTGGCTGGCCAGCTCGCGGGCATTGCGCTGCGCATTGCTGCGCTCCGAGCCCTCGAACTGCACGAAGGCCAGCGTCGGCGGCAGGTCCTGGGCCTGGGCGCGCGCCTGCACCCAGGCGCGGTAGCCGTCGGCGTCGATCGCATGGTCGGCCAGCTGCACCACCTGGGCCTGGGCCTGCAGCTCGCCGAGCTGCACGAAGTCGCGCATCTTGTCGAAGTCGCCCGAGGTCAGCGTGCCGAGCTGAGGCGCGATCAGCAGGTCGCGTGGACGCAGGCTGGCCAGGCTGCGCTGCACGTTCTGCTCGGTCAGGATCGCGATCATCTGCGTCGTCACGCCGACCAGCGAGCCCAGCGTCTCGCGGCCGGCGATCGGCGTACCGATGTTGACGACGATCACGACGTCGGCGCCCATCGCGCGCGCCACGTCGACCGGCAGGTTGTTCACCAGGCCACCGTCGCCGAGGATGCGGCCGTCGACCTCGGTCGGCGCGAACACGCCGGGTACGCTCATGCTGGAACGCAGCGCCAACGCCAGGTCGCCTTCGCTCAGCACGCGGGCCTGGCCGTTCTCCATGTCGGTGGCGACGGCGCGAAAGGGCGTCGGCAGCCGGTCGAAGCTGCGAATGCCGCGCACCGGCAGCGTGTAGCGCCGCAGCAGCGACTCGAGGCCGCGGCTCGACAGCGTGCCGAGCGGGATGCGCAGCTCGCCGTCGCGCAGACCGAGCTCGAGCGCCGGCGCGACCTCGAAGTCGTCCTCCTTGCGGCGCTGCGACAGCTCCTCGCGCGCGACGCGGTTCGCGAACAGCGCGGTCCAGTCGACCTTGAGCAGTTCGCGCTCGAGCTGTTCGGCGCTCATCCCGCTGGCGTAGAGCCCGCCGATGATCGCGCCCATCGAGGTGCCGGCGATCACGTCGATCGGCACGCGCTCGCGCTCCAGCACCTTGAGGACGCCGACATGCGCGAAGCCGCGCGCCCCCCCGCCGGACAGCACGAGGCCGATGCGCGGGCGACCGGGCGGGTGGACCGGCCGGACGGTCGCGGCGGAACGCTCCGCAAGCGGCGGCGCCGGGGCCGGCTGCGCCGAGAGGCCGCCGGCCAGCAGGAACATCCCCAGGACGGCGAGGCAGCGACGCGGCATGCGCAGATTGTGCCGGCCGCTCGGCGGCCTCCTGCGTCGCTCCGTGCCGGTCAGCGCGGCTGCGGCGCCAGCAGGCTGTCGACCGCGCGTTCGATCAGGTTGCGCTCCTCGACCGGGGCGGCCAGTCCGCCCTGCGCCAGCCGTTCGAGTGCGCGGCGCGTCAGGCCGTGCGTCAGGCCGAACTCCGCATCGCTGAACAGCCAGTGCGCGCGCGCCGCATCGACCCACACGACGCGCGCCGTCGACCAGCTGCCGCGCGCGACGAGCCGGCACCACTGGCCCACGGCCAGGTGACGCAGCCAGGCCCGCGCGTCGGCCGGACCGGGCGCATCGGGCATCAGCTCGGCCGGCACGGTCTCGAGCGTGCCGATGTCGAACATCGAGTCGCCGCTCGCCGGCGCGACGACGCGGGGCGGCGGCAGGTCCTCGTCGCGCAGGCGCCGGACGATCTCCTGCGGGCTTGCCTCGCGCGCGGCCGGCGCGGCGCCTGGCCGCAGCAGTTCGGTGTGGCGCGCCATCAGCAGCGCCAGCAGCGTCTCGCGCCGTGCCGCCGGCAGGCCGCTGCGCGCCATGCCCAGCTGCAGCCGCTGCACCAGACCCGGCACGCTGGCGAGCAGGCGCCGCCGGTCGCCGTCGCTGCGCAGCGGCGCCAGGCTGACCAGCAGGTCGGGCACGACCGCCAGCAGGCCGCGCGTCGATTCCGCGTGCTCGCCGTCCTGCAGCACCGCCTGGGTCAATGTCTCGACCCAGGGGCCGGCGAGGAAGTCCTGCAGTTCGGGATCGAGCGTCACGGCATCCTCCGCCGCCTGCGACGGCGCTGCGCGGCCCTCGACGTGCCACCGGCCTGCCGCCTCCTGGATCTGCAGCCGGACCTGGCGCCGCAGCGCCTCGTGCAGCAGCGTGCGGCGCGCTGCCGCCTGCAGCTTGGCGATCGGCGCGGCCGCGTCGCGCCGTTCGGCGTCGAGCTCGGCGACCAGCAGCGCGTCGAGCGCAGCCAGCGCCTCGGCGTGCTGGGCCGCATCGGGTCGCGATGCGGCCTGGAGCGCCTCGAACAGGCGCCTCACCTCCACCAGCAGCGCGCGCAGCCGCGGATCGGCATCGTCCTGGAAACCCGCCGCGTGCGTGGCCAGGCGGATCATCAGCTGCCAGCTCGGGTGGGTGTGGTCCTCCAGCAGCCGCGGCTCGCGGATCGCGATACGCAGCAGCGGTCCCTGCAGCAGGCCGAGCGCCTGGCGCACCGACGGCAGCAGCAAGGCATCGTCGAGCACGGCGTCGAAGACATGCGCGACCAGCAGCATGACCTCCCGGTCATCGTCGTGGCGCGCCATCGAGGCCAGGTCGGGCAGGCGTTCGAGCAGGCGGCGCGGCGCCGGGTCGGCGCCGGCGTGCGGGTCCGTGTCGAGCGCCTGCGCGAGGCCCAGGTCGAGCCTGATCAGCGCGTCGGGTGCCGGCGGCGGCGCGGCCCGGCCGGTCAGGCGGCCGCGCAGTTCGTCGAGCGCGCCCGGCCGCGTGAGATCGACGCCGGAGTTCGGTGCCGGCAGGCGGCGTGCGCCCGGCGGCGCGCTGGCCTGCCAGGTCGCGGCGGCCACGCCCCAGTCGGCAAGCCGCCGCCCGGCGTCGATCGACACCTGCTTCAGCGCGCGGCCCAGCGGCGCGCTGCTGGCGCGCATCAGGGCACGACGGGCCGACGCGTCGAGCCCGAGCACTGCGCTCGCGTCCCACACGGCCTGCACGACGAGTGGCGGACGCAGCAGGTTGGCATGGCGCCCCACGGTGGCCTGGCCGCGCAGGCTGGCACTGCGGGCCTGCAGGTCGCGGACATGGTCCTCGAGCAGGACCTCGACCTCCTGCACCGCGCGCAGCAGTTCGATGTTCTGGTCGGCGGCCTCCTCGTCGACCAGGGTCAGCGCCTGCGCCGACCAGGCCGGCCGCTCGGCCGAGGCCGCGGCGGCCGGCGAGGACCCGGCCAGATCGTCCTGCCAGGCAGCGACGAGCAACTCGCCGACCCGATGCGCCCACGCGGCGTGCCGATCGCGCAGTGCGGACTGGACATCGACCGCCACCGATGTCTTCAGGGCCAGCCGGGCGTCGCGCGCGACACGCGCCATCCACTGCGGCACCTGCGCCAACTGGTCGTCGAGAAAAGCCTGCAGCAGCGGCGAAGCGGCCATGGCCCGATTATCTGAGCCGTCGCGCGTCGCTCGCCGCTGTTCGGCCGCCCAAAAGAAAAGGGCCACCGTGTGGTGGCCCTCTCCAACGGTCGGCGCGTTGAGCGGCCCCAGCCGCTCGAACGCGCGCCCCGAAACGCCGGACTTACATGTCCATGCCCATGCCGCCCATGCCGCCCATGCCGCCGCCACCGCCCATCGCGGGCGCGTCGTCCTTGGGGGCCTCGGCGACCATCGCCTCGGTGGTCAGCATCAGCGCGGCCACCGAAGCGGCGTTCTGCAGCGCGGTGCGGGTCACCTTGGTCGGGTCCAGGATGCCCATCTCGATCATGTCGCCGTAGGTGCCGTTGGCGGCGTTGTAGCCGTAGTTGCCCTTGCCGGCCACGACCGCATTGACGACCACGCTGGCTTCGTCGCCGGCGTTGCTGACGATGATGCGCAGCGGCTCCTCGATGGCACGCAGGATCAGCTTGACGCCGGCGTCCTGGTCGGGGTTGTCGCCCTTGATGGTGCCGGCCGCCGCGCGGGCGCGCAGCAGGGCCACGCCACCGCCGGCCACGATGCCTTCTTCGACCGCCGCACGCGTGGCGTGCAGGGCGTCTTCGACACGCGCCTTCTTCTCCTTCATCTCGACCTCGGTGGCGGCACCGACCTTGATCAGCGCCACGCCGCCGGCCAGCTTGGCCACGCGCTCCTGGAGCTTCTCGCGGTCGTAGTCGCTGGTCGCTTCCTCGATCTGCACGCGGATCTGCTTGACGCGCGCCTCGATGTCGCCCGCGGCGCCGGCGCCGTCGATGATGATGGTGTTCTCCTTGCCCACCTCGACGCGCTTGGCTTGGCCCAGGTCGGCCAGCGTGACCTTCTCGAGCGTCAGGCCCACCTCTTCGGCGATGACCTTGCCGCCGGTCAGGATGGCGATGTCCTCGAGCATGGCCTTGCGGCGGTCACCGAAGCCCGGCGCCTTGACGGCCACGACCTTCAGGATGCCGCGGATGGTGTTGACCACCAGCGTGGCGAGCGCCTCGCCTTCGACTTCCTCGGCGACGATCAGCAGCGGACGGCCGGCCTTGGCCACCTGCTCCAGCGTGGGCAGCAGGTCGCGGATGTTGCTGATCTTCTTGTCGAACAGCAGCACGAAGGGGTTGTCGAGGATCGCGCTCTGCTTGTCGGGGTTGTTGATGAAGTACGGCGACAGGTAGCCGCGGTCGAACTGCATGCCCTCGACGACTTCGAGTTCGCTGTCGAGCGACTTGCCGTCCTCGACGGTGATCACGCCTTCCTTGCCGACCTTGTCCATCGCGTCGGCAATGATCTTGCCGATGGTCTCGTCGGAGTTCGCGGAGATCGTGCCGACCTGGGCGATCTCCTTGCTGGTCGTCGTCGGCTTGGACTGCTTCTTCAGCTGCTCGACCAGGGCGATGACCGCCTTGTCGATGCCGCGCTTCAGGTCCATCGGGTTCATGCCGGCGGCCACGTACTTCATGCCTTCGCGCACGATGGCCTGGGCCAGCACGGTGGCGGTGGTGGTGCCGTCACCGGCGTTGTCCGAGGTCTTGGAAGCGACTTCCTTGACCATCTGGGCGCCCATGTTCTGGAGCTTGTCCTTCAGCTCGATTTCCTTGGCGACCGAGACACCGTCCTTGGTGACGGTGGGGGCGCCGAACGAGCGCTCGAGCACCACGTTGCGGCCCTTGGGGCCCAGCGTGACCTTGACCGCGTTGGCCAGGATGTTCACGCCTTCGACCATGCGCGCGCGGGCGTCGCCGCCGAACACCACATCTTTTGCTGCCATTTGAGTTCTCCGGATCTGGGAATGCTGGGTGGGGAATTACTTGCCTTCGACGACGGCGAAGAGGTCTTCTTCGCGCATCACCAGCAGTTCGTCGCCATCGACCTTGACGGTCTGGCCGCTGTACTTGCCGAACAGCACGCGGTCGCCGACCTTGCAGTTCAGGGCGATGAAGTCGCCCTTCTCGTTGCGCTTGCCGGGACCGACGGCGAGCACTTCACCCTGGTCCGGCTTCTCGGCCGCGTTGTCGGGGATCACGATGCCCGAGGCGGTCTTGGTTTCCTGTTCGAGGCGCTTGACGATCACGCGATCGTGCAAAGGACGAAGTTTCATCGCATCTCCTTGATGGATATCGGTAGGGTCTATGGACTCTGGCTGCGCAGTTAGCGCAAGCTCACAAGCTGCAGCGCCTGGAAACGAACCGCTTCCGGCTCTGTTAGCACTCAGCTTGTTCGAGTGCTAGCGACGATTATAGGGGCCGGCGCCGAGCTTTCAATAGCGCGCCTGCATCCGTCAGCCGTGCTCGAAGGCCAGGCGCAGCTTGCCGATGCCGGGGAAGTCGACCAGGACGTGGTCCTCGGGCCCGACCCACAGCGCCCGGCCCCAACTGCCGGTGGTGACGACGTCACCGGGCTGCAAGGCCATGCCGCGCGCCGCGGCATGACGCAACCAGCCGCCCAGGACCCGGCCCGGATCCACGCAGCTGTGCGTGCCGACGCCGCGCGCCGCCACCTCGCCATTCACCAGGACCCTGCAGGACTGCGCCGCCCAGTCGATCGGGCGCAGCGGCTGCCAGTCTCCCAGCACCAGGGCGGCGTGCGACTGCAGGTCGGCCAGGCGCAGCCGCTCGGGCGCGGCCATCGCCTCGGTCCAGCGCGAGTCGATCACCTCGATGGCCACGCACAGGGCGTCGAAGCAAGGCAGGACCTCGTCGTCCAGAGGCGGGTGCTCGGGCGGCCGCGCCAGACGAAAGGCGATCTCGGCCTCGACGCCGCGCTGGTGAAACGCCGCACCGGGCAGCCGCGTCGCCCCGCGATGCAGGCCGGCCGCCGGCAGCGGGCAGGCACTCACCGGTGCACCCGGAGCGGTGGCGCCGGCCTTCCACGCAGCGACACGGGCATCGCCGGCCAGCGCCGCGCACACCGCGTCCTGCACAGCCATCGCCTCGTCGTCGTCGCGCAGCGCGAAGGCGGGATCGAGACTGCTGCAGCGCTGCCGTTCGCGATGGGCGCGCAGCAGCGCCCGGGTCACGGCGTCGACGGCCGGGGAGGCGGAGCGGTCGGGTAGCGCCATGAGGTCGCAAGGAGGTCCGCGGAAGCGGCTTCTATCATCGGTCATGCCCGCCACCGACGGCATCCGCCCTTCCCCCTGGTCCGTGCGCCTCTTCGGAGGCTGGGTGCGCGAGCTGTCGCCGCTGACCCTGCGCGCCGACCTGCTGGCCGGCCTGCTGGGCGCCGTGCTGGTGCTGCCGCAGGGCATCGCGTTCGCGACGCTGGCCGGCCTGCCGCCGCAGTACGGGCTGGCCACGGCGATCCTGCCCTGCATCGTCGCGGCGCTGTTCGGGTCCAGCCGGCACGTGATGTCGGGCCCGACGAACGCCAACTCGCTGGCGCTGTTCGCGATGCTGGCGCCCCTGGCCGCGACCGGCAGTCCGGCCTACATCGAGCTGGCGCTCGCGGTGACCTTGCTGGTCGGCGCGATGCAGTGGCTGATCGGGGTGCTCAAGCTCGGCTCGGTCGCCAACTTCATCTCGCCGGCCGCGCTGCTGGGCTTCACGACCGGCGCCGCCGTGCTGATCGCCGTGCATGCCTTGAAGGAAGGGCTGGGCCTGGACGACATCGCGAGCCACGGCGCCGGCGGCGTGCTGCGGGCGGTCTGGCAGCAACTGGCCGAGCTCCGCCCGGGCGCACTGCTGGTCGCAGCCCTGACGCTGGCGGTCGCGGTCGCGGTGAAGCGCCTCGCGCCGCGCTGGCCGGCGATGCTGATCGGCCTGGCGGCCGGCACCGCCGCCGCCTCGGCGCTGCCGGCGCTGGGTCTCGACGCGGTCCGGCGCGTCGGCGCCATCCCGGCGCCCTGGCCGACCTGGCACGTGCCCCAGGTCGAACCGGCCGCGCTGCCCGAGCTGCTGGGGCTGGCCTTCGCGCTGACCATCGTCGCGCTGGCGCAGTCGATCTCGATCGCCAAGGTGGTGGCGGCGCGCGCCGGCCAGCGCATCGACGCCAACCGCGAGTTCGTCGGCCAGGGCCTGTCCAACCTGGTCGGCGGACTGACGTCGAGCTATGTGTCCTGCGGCTCGCTGAACCGCTCGCTGCCCAACCTGGAGGCCGGCGCGCGCACGCCGCTGGCGGCCGTCTTCTCGGCGCTGTGGCTGGCCGCGCTGGCGGTGGCGAGCGCGCCGCTGCTGGCGCTCATTCCGCTCGCGGCCATCGCCGGCCTGCTGTGGCTGGTGGCGGCCGCGCTGCTGGAGCTGCCGCGCTGGCGCCAGCTGCGCACGCTGAGCCGCGGCGAGTTCGGCATCGCGCTGGCCACGCTGGCCGCGACCCTGACCTTGCGGCTCGAGGTGGCGATCCTGCTCGGCAGCCTGCTGTCGCTCGGCGCCTACCTGCAGCGCACCGCGAAGCCGGCGATGCGCACGATGGGCTTCGAATCGACCGCACCGAACCGGCCCTTCGTGGTGCTGGACGGCCATCCGGGCGCGCTGCCCGAGTGTCCACAGCTCAAGCTGCTGCGGATGGAGGGAGCGGTCTACTTCGGGGCGGCCCAGCATGTGTCGGACACGCTGCACGCGCTGCGCGCACCGCCCGGCGCGCCGAAGCACCTGCTCGTGATGAGCAAGAGCATGAACTTCATCGACCCGGCCGGCGCCCAGGTCTGGGACGAGGAACTGCGCGCCCGTCGCGCGATCGGCGGTGACCTGCACTTCCACCGGCCGCGCCCGCCGGTGCTGGCGCTGTGGGAGCGCTCGGGCTTCCTCCACGCGCTGGGCCGCGATCACATCCATGCCGACAAGCAGCACGCGATCGCGCACATCGTGCCGCGGCTGGATCCGCAGATCTGCGCGCAATGCCGTGCGCGCGTCTTCGCCGAGTGCGACCAGCGGCCGGGCGCCGCGCTGGCCCCCGAGATCTAGCTCAGCTGCGCGGCGCGACCGACTGCGCGCGCGTCACGCGGGTCGTGCCGCCGGTCGAGATCAGCACCACCTGGTCGCCGGGCTGGAAGCTCTCGGCGCCTTGCGCCTGGACGATCGCGCGGCGCTCGCCGTTGCGCATCTGCACGATGATCTCGATGGCCTGCTCGCGCGTCGCGCTGCGCTCGACGGCATTGCCGACCACGGCGCCGGCCACCGCACCCAGCACGCCGACCACCACGGCCTCGCGGCGGCCGCCGACCGAACTGCCGGCCACGCCGCCCGCCACGGCGCCGGCGGTGCCGCCGATGCCCGACTGCGAGCCTTCGACGACCACCGGCCGCACGTTGATGACGACGGCGTCCTGGACGGTCGACAGGCGCTGGGCGTCACCGCGCTTGATGACGTCGGGGCTGGTGGTGGAACAGGCGGCGAGTGCCAGCGCAAGGCCGGCGATCAACAAGGTCTTCATGACGATTCTCCCGGGGCATCCTGTCCGCACAACGGTGCGCGACCGGCCCACGTTGACGAATTGTCCGCCAGCGCCCGGCGGGTGGGGGCGAGGGCTCCGGGCGAGAGTGGGTAAAGAATCGTGAGCCGGCCAGCGGGAGCGACTGCCGCCGCCGAGACCGCGCAGGCCTTGCTGCGCAACGGCGGGCGCGATCCAAGGCGCCTGCCGCCGCTCAGCCGTGCAAGCGACTCGACCTCGGCACGCTGGCCAGCAGGAACTCCATCTGGTCGACCAGGATGCGGCGGCCGCGCAGGATCATGTCCTCGTGCAGGCTGGGCACGTAGGGCAGGTAGAGCAGCGTCATGCGCGCCTCCTCGGGCGTGCGGTTGGCCTTGTGGCCGTTGCAGCCGCGGCAGGCGGTGATGCAGTTCATCCAGCTGTCGTTGCCGCCGCGCGAGGTGGGCTGGATGTGCTCGCGCGTCAGTTCGTCGGCATGGAACTGGCCCCCGCAGTAGGCGCAGACGTGCCGGTCGCGGGCGAACAGCTTGGGGTTGGACAGCGCCGGGGTCTGGCGCCAGGCACGGCTGGGAACGCTGCCGCGCACCGCGATGATGGAGTGCACCTCGATGCGCGACTGCACGCCGGTGCGGCGCTGGATGCCGCCGCGCAGCACCAGGCGTGCGTCGCCCAGGGTCCAGGCCACGCCGTCGCTGGCGTACAGCACGGCCGCCTCCTTGGCGCTGATCCACGCCTGAGGCCGGCCCGACACATCGAGTTGCAGCACATCCATGCACAAACTCCTTGACACGGAGTATGAAGCACGGCGGTGTCGCTGCTCAAGCGGGGCAACGCCGGCACCTGCGCGACCGTGGGAACCGGGCGCGGCCGCGCCCTGCGTCAGTGCTTCGCCAGCGCCAACCGCGCCGCCAGGCCGACGAACACCAGCGCCGCCACGCGGTTCATCCCGACCTGGGCCGCCGGGGAGCGCAGCAGCCACGCGCGCAAGCTCCCGCCCGCCAGCGCGATGGCACCGAACACCAGCAGCGTCGCCAGCATGAACAGCGCGCCCAGCGCCACCACCTGCAGGCCGACGCTGCCGCGATCGGGCACGACGAACTGCGGCAGGAAGGCGAGGAAGAAGATGGTCACCTTGGGGTTGGTCACGTTCATCACGATGCCGCGGCGGTAGAGCCGGCCGGCGCTCGGCGCGGCCTCGCTATGGTCGCCGGTGTCGGCCGGGCCGGCCCGCCACGCCTGCCATGCCAGCCACAGCAGGTAGAACGCGCCGGCCAGCTTCAGCACGGTGAAAGCCAGCACGGAGGTCGCGAACAAGGTGGCCAGCCCGAGCGCCACCGCCCCGGTGTGGACCAGCAGGCCGCTGCACAAGCCCAGCACGACCAGCAAGCCGGCGCGACGGCCCCGCATGGCCGACTGCAGCAGCACGAACAGGTTGTCGGGCCCCGGCGCCAGCGCCAGCAGCACGGCCGTCGCGAAGAACGCGGCCGCCGTGTCGAAGGAGATCAGGAACATCGGAACACTTTCGGTGGCGACATCGCGGCCTGCAACGGCCAGGTGCCGCGGTGCCGCAATGTACGCCCGCAGGTGCCTAGAATTCGTCGCATGACGCGACCCCGAGCCTGGCGGCAGCGTGCTGTGGCGCTGTCGCTCGCCTGGGCAAGCGCGATGGCGTGCGCGCAGCAGCCCCCCGCCCCCCCTGCGGTCTCCGCCTCCGCCCCTGCCTCGCCCTCGGCGCAAAGGCTGTACGAACGTGCGCGCAGCCAGCTGCTGCAGGTGCGCACCCTGCTGAAGGGCCAGGACAGCCAGGCGTCGGTCGGCTCGGGATTCGTGGTCGGCGAGGACGGGCTGATCGTCACCAATTACCACGTCGTCAGCCAGGTGGCGTTGCAGCCCGAGCGCTATCGCCTCACCTACACGCGGGTCGACGGCCGGGAGGGCGCGCTGCAACTGCTGGGCTTCGACGCGGTGCACGACCTGGCGGTGGTCAAGGCCCTACCGGTCAGCGGACGCGGCAAGGCCGGCGCCGCGACCGTGGCGCCGGGCACGCCGCTCGAGTTCCGCCCGGCCTCCGTGCCGCTGTCGCAGGGCGAGCGGATCTACTCGCTGGGCAACCCGCTCGACGTCGGCTTCGCGGTGCTCGAGGGAACCTACAACGGCCTGGTCGAGCGCAGCTTCTATCCCAGCATCTTCTTCGCGGGCTCGCTGAACTCCGGCATGAGCGGCGGCCCGGCGCTCGACGAGCAGGGCCGCGTCGTCGGCATCAATGTCGCGACACGGCGCGATGGCCAGCAGGTCAGCTTCCTGGTGCCGGCCGCGTTCGCGCAGGCATTGCTCGATCGGTCGCGGCGCGCCGCGCCCATCACCGCGCCGGTCTATCCGGAACTGACCACGCAGCTGCTGGCGCACCAGGAACTCGTCACGCAGCGCTTCGTCGCCCAGCCCTGGCGCGGCGCCGGCCACGCGCGCTACCTGATCCCGGTGCCGCAGGAGGACTTCATGCGCTGCTGGGGCCGCAGCACGCCGGCGGACACCAAGGGCCTGGAGTTCGAGCGCTCGGACTGCGAGATGGACACTCAGGTGTTCGTCAGCGGCGCGCTGCTCACCGGCTCGCTCGGCGTGCGCCACGAGGCTTACGACGGCCGCAAGCTCGGCTGGCTGCGCTTCACGCAACGCCACAGCGCGAGCTTCCGCAACGAGAGCTTCGGGCGCCGCAACCCCAAGGAGTTCACTGCACCGCAGTGCAGCGAGCGCTTCGTCGAGCAGGGCGGCCTGCCCTTGCGCGCGGTGCTGTGCCTCACCGCCTACCGCCGGCTGACGGGGCTCTACGACCTGAGCGTCCTGGCAGCGACGGTCGACCAGGGCAGCATCGGCGCCCAGGGGCGGCTGGACGCGCGCGGCGTGAGCTTCGACAACGCCATGCGCCTGGCCACCCACTACCTGCAGGGCTACGGCCTGAAGGAACAGCCATGACCAGCGCACGCCTGGGCCTGGTGGAACTGCTCGACCGCGACGGCGGCGTCGCGCACCGGGTACCGATCACGCAATGGCCGGTCACGATCGGCCGCGCGATCGACTGCGACGTGTTGCTCGACGACCCGCACGCCGCCGCCCATCACGCGACGCTCCGGGCCACCGAGGCCGGCATCGAGCTGGTGGCCGGCGACAGCGCCAACGGCCTAAGGCTGCAGGGCCGCAGCCTCGCCGGCGGAGCGACGACACGCATCGGCGGTGGCGCCGAGTGGCAGATCGGCCGCACCCGGCTGCGGCTGCGGCTGGCTGGCGAGACGCTGGCGGCCGAACTGCCGCTGTCGTCCCCGTCCCCGGTCAGCGGGCGGTGGCTCGCCGCGGGGCTGACGCTGTTGCTGGTCTGGGTGCTGTGCGATCACTGGCTGGAAAGCGATCCCGGCGATCCCGTCAGCGGCTACCTGTCGGTGCTGCTCAGCGTGCCGCTGGCCCTCGGGATCTGGTGCTTCCTGTGGGCACTGGGCTCCAAGCTCTTCACGCGCCACTTCGACTTCCTGGCTCACCTGCGCTGGGCGCTCGGCCTGTTGCTGGCCGGCCTGGTGCTCGACGCGGTGCTGCCGCTGCTGGCCTTCGCGCTGTCCTGGGAGTGGCTGCCGCGCGCCGGCGAACTGCTCGCCCTCGCGCTGGGCTGCGTGCTGCTCTACGGTCATCTCGCCTTGATCGTGCCCGGTCGCCGGCGCCTGCTGATGGTCGGCTTCACGACGCTGCTGGTGGTCGGCGCCGGGCTGAAGCTGGCGCTGCACCACCAGCGCACGGACCGCTGGTTCACGCCGCTCTACCTCAGCAGCCTCGGGCCGCCGGCAACGCGCCTCGCGCCCACCGTGACGCCGCAGCAGTTCGTCGACGAGGCCCGCAAGCTGCGCGATCCCCTGGAGAAGCGCGCCCGCGAGGCCGAAGCGCCCGGCTGGCTGCCCTGGGACGAGGAATGAGCGCTTCGTCCGAGTAAACCCTAGGGTCCGCTAGGCGCGCAGCCCTACAAACAGCACACCGTCGTCATCCGCGAGGGCGGGGTTTTCTGCAGAATAGAACGATCGTTCGTTTCTTTGCAGAACCCCCTTGAGCAGCAGCCTCGCGCCCGAAGACACCACCGGCAGCCCCTCGCGCACCGAGGGCCGGACACCGCCGCGCGGCCAGCAGAAGGGCCAGCAGACCCGCGCCGCCATCCTGGAAGCCGCCCTCGGGCTGGCCTCGCAGATCGGTCTGGAAGGCCTGTCGATCGGCGCGCTGGCCGAGGTCACGCAGATGAGCAAGTCGGGCGTGTTCGCGCACTTCGGCTCGCGCGAGGAACTGCAGATCTCGGTGGTGCGCGAGTACCACGCCCGCTTCGAGGAAGAGGTGTTCTTCCCGGCGGTGCGCGAGGCGCGCGGCCTGCCGCGCCTGCGCAGCATGTTCGAGCGCTGGGTCAAGCGCGTGTCGGTCGAGGTCGACTCGGGCTGCATCTACATCAGCGGTGCGGTCGAGTTCGACGACCGGCCCGGGCCGGTGCGCGACGCCTTGGTGAGCATGGTGCGCACCTGGCACCGCGCGCTGGAGCGCGCCATCCGCATCGCCATCGAGGAAGGCCACCTGAAGGCGGACACCGAGCCGATGCAGATGCTGTTCGAGATCCACGGCCTGATCCTCGCGCTGCACCACGACGCGCGCTTCATGCGCAACCCCGGCGCGATCGAGCGCGCCGGCCGCGGCTTCGAGCGCGTCCTGGCCGAGTCGCTGAGCCCCATCGCGACGGGTCGCAAGGCGCGCTGAGCTGCAAGCTCTTCGCCCCGTCGCACGACCACTTCCTTTCTCTCCCGGAGCTTTCGATGCCCACCTACACCCCCCCGATCCGCGACATGCACTTCGTGATGCACGAGCTGCTGAACGTCAGCGACGAGCTGAAGGCCATGCCGCCGCATGCCGAGATGGACGTGGACACCATCAACGCCGTGGTCGAGGAGGCCGGCAAGTTCGCCGCCGAGGTGACCTTCCCGCTCAACATCAGCGGCGACGAGGAAGGCTGCACGCTGAACCGCGAGACCCACGAGGTCGCGGCCCCCAAGGGCTTCAAGCAGGCCTACGCGAAGTACGTCGAGGGCGGCTGGCCCGCGCTGAGCTGCGACCCGGCCTACGGCGGCCAGGGCCTGCCGATCGTCGTGAACCAGTGCCTCTACGAGATGCTCAACAGCGCCAATCAGGCGTGGACCATGTACCCCGGCCTGACGCACGGCGCCTACGAGGCGCTGCACGCGCACGGCACCGACGAGCAGAAGCAGACCTATCTGCCCAAGCTGACCAGCGGCCAGTGGACCGGCACGATGTGCCTCACCGAGCCGCATTGCGGCACCGACCTCGGCCTCCTGCGCAGCAAGGCCGAGCCCCAGCCCGACGGGACCTACAGGATCACCGGCGCCAAGATCTTCATCAGCTCGGGCGAACACGACCTGGCCGAGAACATCGTCCACCTGGTGCTGGCTCGGCTGCCGGATGCGCCGACGGGATCGAAGGGCATCTCCCTGTTCGTCGTGCCGAAGTTCCTGGTCAAGGCCGACGGCTCGCTGGGCGAACGCAATGCGATCTACTGCACCGGCCTCGAGCACAAGATGGGCATCCACGGCAACGCCACGGCGCAGATCGCGCTGGACGGCGCGGTCGGCACCCTGGTCGGCCAGCCGCACAAGGGCCTGGCGGCGATGTTCGTGATGATGAACGCGGCGCGCCTGGGCGTCGGCATGCAGTCGCTGGGACTGACCGAGGTCGCCTACCAGAACGCCGTGGCCTACGCGAAGGACCGCATCCAGATGCGCAGCCTGTCGGGCCCGAAGGCGCCGGACAAGCCGGCCGACCCGATCATCGTGCACCCCGACGTGCGCAAGATGCTGCTGACGGCCCGCGCCTATGCCGAGGGAGGGCGGGCGCTGTCGCTCTTCACCGCCCTGCTGATCGACCGCGAGCTCAGCCATCCCGACGAGGACGTGCGCAAGGAGGCCGCCGACCAGGTCGCGCTGCTGACGCCCATCGTCAAGGCCTTCCTGACCGACAACGCCTGGCTCGCGACCTCGCACTGCATGCAGGTCTTCGGAGGCCACGGCTACATCAAGGAATGGGGCATGGAGCAGTTCGTGCGCGATGCCCGCATCAACATGATCTACGAAGGCACCAACACCATCCAGTCGCTGGACCTGCTGGGCCGCAAGGTGCTGGGCGACAACGGCGCCAAGCTCAAGAAGTTCGGCAAGCAGATCGCCGCCTTCGTCGAGGACGAGGGCGTCAACGAGGCGATGCAGGAGTTCATCAATCCGCTCGGCGACCTGGGCGACAAGGTCACCAAGCTGACCACCGAACTGGGCATGAAGGGCTTCGGCAATGCCGACGAGGTGGGCGCGGCGGCGGTGGACTACCTCCGCGTGGTCGGCCACCTGGTCTTTGCCTACTTCTTCGCGCGTTCGGCGAAGATCGCTCTCGACAAGCAAGCCTCGGGCGATCCCTTCTACACCGCCAAGCTGGCGACCGCGCGCTTCTACTTCGCCAAGCTGCTGCCCGAGACGGCCGGCCTGATCCGCTCGGCACGCGCCGGCGTGAAGCCGCTGCAGGAGATGGACGAAGCGCTGTTCTGATCCCTGCCCTCCCACCACCGAGGAGACCCGATGAAGACGAAGCAACTCGCTGCCGCCGGCTTGCTGGCCATCGCGGCGCTGACGGCCCAGGCCCAGGGCACGCCCGCCGGCCTGTGGAAGACCATCGACGACGACACCAGGCAGGAGAAGTCGCTGGTGCGCATCAACGAGGCCGGCGGCGTCTTCACCGGCAAGATCGAGAAGCTGCTCGATCCGTCCAGGCAGGACAGCAAGTGCGACAAGTGCAGCGACGAGCGCAAGGACCAGCCGGTCGTCGGCATGACCATCATCAAGAGCGTCAAGCAGAACGCCTCCAGCCCCGAGCGCTGGGACGGCGGCGAGATCCTCGATCCCAACAACGGCAAGACCTACAAGGTCCGGATCACGCCGGTCGACGGCGGCAAGAAGCTCGAGGTGCGCGGCTATGTCGGCGCGCCGCTGCTCGGCCGCACGCAGACCTGGATCCGCGTCGAATGAACCCGATATCACCGGAGAAGAAGCAATGAGTCGTTTCCAAGTCCGCAAGGTGGCCGTCCTCGGCGCCGGCGTGATGGGCGCGCAGATCGCCGCCCACCTCGTCAACGTCAGGGTGCCGGTCGTGCTGTTCGACCTGCCCGCGAAGGAAGGTCCCAAGAGCGGCATCGCGCTCAAGGCGATCGAGAACCTGAAGAAGTTGAAGCCCGCGCCGCTGGGCGTGCCCGAGGACGCCGCCCTGATCCAGCCGGCCAACTACGAAGAGCACCTCGCGCTGCTCGGCGACTGCGACCTGGTCATCGAGGCGATCGCCGAGCGCATGGACTGGAAGCTGGACCTGTACACGAAGATCGCCCCGCACGTTGCGAAGCACGCGATCCTCGCGTCGAACACCTCGGGCCTGTCGATCACCAAGCTCAGTGCCGCGCTGCCCGACAGCATCAAGCCGCGCTTCTGCGGCATCCACTTCTTCAACCCGCCGCGCTACATGGCGCTGGTCGAGCTGATCGACACGCCGACCACCGACGATCTGGTGCTCGACCAGCTCGAGAGCTTCGTCACCACCTTCGTCGGCAAGAACGTGGTGCGCGCGAAGGACACGCCGAACTTCATCGCCAACCGTGTCGGCATTGCCGGCATGCTGGCGACGATGAAGGAGGCCGAGACCTTCGGCCTGAGCTACGACGTCGTCGACGACCTGACCGGCAAGAAGCTGGGCCGCGCCAGCAGCGGCACCTTCCGCACCGCCGACGTGGTGGGCCTGGACACGATGGCCCACGTCATCAAGACGCTGCAGGACAACCTGGCCGACGATCCCTTCTTCCCGGCCTATGCGACGCCGCCGGTGCTCGAGGGCCTGATCAAGGCCGGCGCCCTGGGCCAGAAGGCCGGGGCCGGCTTCTACAAGAAGGTCGGCAAGGACATCCTCCGCCTCGACCCGGCCAAGCAGGACTACGTGCCGGCGGGCGGCAAGGCCGACGAGATCGTCGCGCGCATCCTGAAGAAGGCGCCGGCCGAGCGCCTGAAGCTGCTGCGCGAGTCCAGCAACGCGCAGGCCCAGTTCCTCTGGGCCATCCTGCGCGACGGCTTCCACTACGCCGCGGTCCACCTCGAGGACATCGCCGAGTGCGCGCGCGATGTCGACTTCGCGATGCGCTGGGGCTTCGGCGTCAGCCAGGGCCCGTTCGAGCTATGGCAGGCGGCCGGCTGGCAGCAGGTCGCCGGCTGGGTCAAGGACGACATCGAGGCCGGCAAGGCGCTGAGCAAGGCGCCGCTACCCGCGTGGGTGTTCGACGGACGGACCGGCGTGCATACGCCCGAAGGTTCGTGGTCGCCGAGCAGGAAGGCCTACATCCCGCGCTCGTCGCTGGCGGTGTACCAGCGCCAGCACTTCCCCGAGAACGTGCTGGGCAGCGGCGCGGTCGAGCCGCTGAAGGCCGGCACCGAGCTGTTCAGGAACGAAGAGGTCCGTGTGTGGACGCTCGACGGCGAGGTCGCGATCGCGTCCATCACCGCGAAGCTGCACCTGATCAGCCCGGCGGTCGTCGAGGGCCTGTTGAAGGCCATCGAGATCGCCGAGGCGGACCACAAGGGCCTGGTGATCTGGTCGCCCGACGACGTCTTCTCGGCCGGCGCCAACCTCGAGGCGCTGATGCCGGTGTTCATGAAGATGGGCTCCAAGGGCATCAACCCGGAAGTGAAGAAGCTGCAGGACGCCTTCCTGCGCTTGCGCTACGCCAGTGTGCCGGTGGTGTCGGCGCTGCGCGGCATCGCGCTCGGCGGCGGCTGCGAGCTGGCGGTGTACTCCGCGAAGCGCGTGGCTGCGATGGAAAGCTACGTCGGCCTGGTCGAGGTCGGTGTCGGCCTCGTGCCGGCCGGCGGCGGCCTGGCCTACATCGCGCGCCGCGCGGCCGAGATGGCCAACGGTGGCAACGCGAACGCCGACATCCTGAAGTTCGCGACCGACGGCTTCACGAATGCCGCGATGGCGAAGGTCGGGACGAGCGCGATCGAGAGCCGCAAGCTCGGCTACCTGCTGGACTCCGACGTGATCGTCGCGCACAAGGACGAGCTGCTGTTCGTGGCGATCCAGCAGGCCAGGGCGATGTTCGAGTCGGGCTATCGCGCCCCGGTGAAGCGCCTGTTCCCGGTCGCCGGCCGCAGCGGCATCGCGACCATCAAGGGCCAGCTCGCCAACATGCGCGACGGCGGCTTCATCAGCCAGCATGACTTCCACATCAGCGCACTGATCGCCGACGTGGTCTGTGGCGGCGAGGTCGATGCCGGCTCGCCGGTCAGCGAGGAGTACTTGATGGCCCTGGAGCGCAAGCACTTCTGCTCGCTGCTCGACCACCCCAAGACCCAGGAGCGGATCATGGGCATGCTGCAGACCGGCAAGCCGGTCCGGAACTGATTGGAGCGATGACCACCATGAGCAACAAGCAAGTGCAGGACGCCTACATCGTCGCCGCCACCCGCACCCCGATCGGCAAGTCCGGTCGCGGCTACTTCCGCAACACCCGCCCCGACGACCTGCTGGTCGCCGCGGTGCAGAGCGCGCTGCGCCAGGTGCCGAATCTCGACCCGAAAGCCATCGAGGACGCCATCGTCGGCTGCTCCTTCCCCGAGGGCGAGCAGGGCATGAACATGGCGCGCGCCGCGATGGTGCTGGCCGGCCTGCCGCACTCGGTCGGCGGCGTCACCGTCAACCGCTTCTGCGCCTCGGGCCTGTCTGCCGTGCAGATGGCCGCCGACCGCATCCGCATCGGCGAGGCGGACGTGATGATCGCCGGCGGTGCCGAGTCCATGAGCATGGTGCCGATGGGCGGCAACAAGCCCTCGTTCAACCCGGCCGTGTTCGCCAAGGACGAGAACGTCGGCATCGCCTACGGCATGGGCCTGACGGCCGAGAAGGTCGCTGCGCAATGGAAGGTCAGCCGCGAGGCGCAGGACGAGTTCGCGCTGGCCTCGCACCAGCGCGCACTGAAGGCGATGGCGGCCGGCGAGTTCTCGGCCGAGATGACGCCGATCGAGATCGTCGATCGCTTCCCCGACCTCGCGACGGGCGAGATCGGCACCAAGACCCGCACGGTGAACCTCGACGAAGGCGCACGCCCCGACACCTCGCTCGAAGGCCTGGCCAAGCTGCGCCCGGTGTTCGCGGCCAAGGGCAGCGTCACCGCCGGCAACAGCTCGCAGACCAGCGACGGCGCCGGCGCGCTGATCCTGGCGTCCGAGAAGGCGTGCCGTCAGTTCGACCTCAAGCCGCTGGCCCGCTTCGTGAGTTTCGCGATCCGTGGCGTGCCGCCCGAGATCATGGGCATCGGCCCGATCGAGGCGATCCCGGTGGCGTTGAAGCATGCGGGACTCAAGCTCGACGACCTGGGCTGGATCGAGCTGAACGAGGCCTTCGCGGCGCAGGCGCTCGCGGTGATCAACACCGTCGGCCTCGACCGCGCCAAGGTCAACCCGATGGGTGGCGCGATCGCGCTCGGTCATCCACTGGGTGCGACTGGCGCGATCCGCTCGGCGACCGTCGTGCATGCGCTGCAGCGCCACAACCTGAAGTACGGCATGGTCACCATGTGCGTCGGCATGGGTCAAGGCGCGGCCGGCATCTTCGAACGGGTATGACCCCCCCCGCTGCGGCTTCGCCGCTCCCCGTGGGTCCGAAGGAGCCACTGGGTGGCGCTTGGGGCGCCGCTGGCGGACCGGCGGAGCCGGATCCGCGGCGGCCGCTGGATGGTCAGCGGCGCGCGGTCATCGGGGGTGCCCTGGTGGTCGCAACGGTGGGGCTCGGCGGCTGCGCGCCGGGACGCGTCGAGCGCTTCGGCACCTGGGCCGAGGCGCGCAACGCGGTCGTCGCGCTGGCCCAGCCGGGCTCGCGCTGGCGCAGCAACGGCAGCTGGTCGCTGAGCCAGACGCTGCAGCACCTGGCGCAGAGCATCGAGGGCTCGCTGGCCGGCTACCCGCAGATGAAGCCGGTCTGGTTCACGCGCACGCTGGGTCCGGTGGCGCACGCGCTGTTCGACGCGCGCGGCAAGATGACCCATCCGCTCGACGAACCGATCCCCGGTGCACCGACGCTCGACACGGCCTTGCCGGTCGAGGCGGCCGCGTTGCGCCTGCTGAAGGCGATGGACGCCTTCGAAGCCCACGGCGGCCCGCTCGCGCCGCACTTCGCCTACGGTGCGCTCGACAAGCCGGCCTATGCCCGCGCCCACCAGATGCACCTGGCCGCCCATTGGCAGCAGTTCGAGGAGACCCGGCATGCCTAGCACTTCCCTCGACCTGGCGACGTCCGACGGGGCGCGCCTCGCCGCCACCGCGCACGACCCGGGCGGTGCGCCTCGGGCCGTCGTCGTGATCGGCGGTGCGATGGGCGTGTCCCAGGACTACTACGCCCCGATGGCGAGCTGGCTGGCCGACCAGGGCATCGCCGTGCTGAGCTTCGACTACCGCGGCATGGGCCGCTCGCGCCGCGGCCCGCTGCGCGACGAGACCGCCGACGTGCTGACCTGGGCGCGCCAGGATTGCGCGGCCGCGCTGGCGGCGGCCGAGGCGCGCTGGCCCGGCACGCCGGTGCACTGGCTGGGCCACAGCCTGGGCGCACAGATCGTCGGCCTGGTGCCCGGCCACGAGCGGCTGGCGGGCGTGCTGTCGGTCGCGGCCGGCAGCGGCTACTGGCGCCTCAACGCACCGCGGGTGCGGCTGATGGTGTGGTGGCTCTGGTGGGTGGTCGCGCCGCTGGCGATCCGGCTCTGCGGCTACTTCCCCGGCCGCAAGCTGCGCAAGGTCGGCGACCTGCCGGCCGGCGTGATGGCGCAGTGGCGGCGCTGGTGCCTGCATCCCGACTACGTCGGCGGCGAGAGCGACGCGGTGCGCGCCGAGCTCGCGCGCGTGCAGCTCCCGGTGACGGTGCTGTCGATGAGCGACGACGAGCTGATGACCTGGGAAGGCACGCGCTCGCTGTTCGGCCTGTACCGCAGCACGCGCATCGAGTACCGCCGCGTCGCGCCGGCCGATCACGGCCTGCAGCGCATCGGCCACTTCGGCTTCTTCCGCGACAAGATGCGCGACAGCCTGTGGCCCATCGTGCCGCGCTGGATCGAGCAGCGCACCGCCTCCTGAACCCATCCCCGACCCGGAGACTGCCCATGAGCATCAAGACCGCCACGCTGAACGGCGTTGCCACCATCGAGATCGCACGCCCCGAGAAGAAGAACGCGCTGACGATGGCGATGTACCAGCAGATGGCCGAGGCCATCCTCGATGCCCAGCTCGACGCGAGCGTGCGCGCGGTGCTGATCACCGGCCAGCCGGGGATCTTCACCAGCGGCAACGACCTCGAGGACTTCATGCAGCGCCCGCCGCAGGGCGCCGACTCGCCGGTGTTCAAGTTCATGGCGGCGCTGACCGAATGCGACAAGCCGGTCGTCGCGGCCGTCACCGGCGCCGGCATCGGCATCGGCACGACGATGCTCCTGCACTGCGACCTGGTCTACGTCTCCGACGAGGCGCGGCTGGCGATGCCCTTCACCAGCCTCGGCCTGGTCGCCGAGTTCGCGTCCAGCCTGCTGTTCCCGGCGCTGGTGGGTCGCGCCAAGGCCGCCGAGAAGCTGCTGCTCGGCGATCCGATGAGCGGCGCCGAGGCGGTGGAACTGGGTCTCGCCAACGCCGTGCTGCCCGCGGCCGAGGTGCTGCCGCACGCGCGCCGCGTCGCCGAACGCTTCAACGCCCTGCCGCCCAACGCCGTGCGCGAGACCAAGAAGCTGATGCAGCGCGCCGGCCGCGCGTCCGTGATGGACCAGATCGGCGCCGAAGGCCAGGTCTTCGCCTCGCAGCTGCGCAGCCCCGAGGCGCGCGAGGCCTTCCAGGCCTTCTTCGAGAAGCGCAAGCCGGACTTCTCGAAGTTCTGAGCCGCGCCGCATGACGCTGCTCGCCAAGATCGCGCTCGGGCCGCTGCTGCTGTGGCAGGCGCGCGGCGCGCGGCGGCACGCGGTGACCTTGCCGGAGGCCGGTGGTCCGCGCAACGGCGAGGTCGGCACCGGCCTGCTGCTCCGGCTGCTGATCGTCGGCGACTCGTCGGCCGCCGGCGTCGGCGCCGCCACGCAGGACGAGGCGCTCGCCGGCCCCCTGACGCGCACGCTCGCCGACGCCGCCGGCCGTCGCGTGCGCTGGCAGCTCGTCGCGCGCTCGGGCGTCAGCACGCCCGAGGCCGCCGAGCTGCTCGACGAGCACCCGCTGACGCCGGCTGACGTCGCCGTCGCCGTGCTGGGCGTCAACGACGTCGTCGAGCAGATCCCGACCCACCGTGCCTTGCTGGCGCGCGCCGCGCTGGTCGACCGGCTGACGGCACGCGCCGGCGTGCGCCATGTGGTCTTTGCACCGCTGCCGCCGATGCACGAGTTCCCGCTGCTGCCTCATCCGCTGCGCGCGGTGGTCGGCTGCGACGCACGGCGGCTCGACGCGGCCCAGGCCGACTGGGCCGCGCGGCAGCGCGGCGTGAGCCACTGCCCGATCGCGCTGCACCTGGGTCGCGAGCACATGGCCGCCGACGGCTTCCATCCCGGCCCGGCCGTCTACCGCGCTTGCGGCGAAGCGCTGGCCCACCACATCACGCAGCGCGTGCTGCCCGAGATCGACTTCAACAGGAGACGCGCATGAGCAGCCTCAAGGGCAAGACCCTCTTCATCACCGGCGCCAGCCGCGGCATCGGCCTGGCGATCGCGAAACGCGCTGCCGCCGACGGCGCCAACGTGGCAATCATCGCCAAGACCGTCGATCCCAATCCCAAGCTGCCGGGCACGATCCACAGCGCGGCCGAGGAGATCGTCGCGGCCGGCGGCCAGGCCCTGCCGATCGCCGGCGACATCCGCGACGAGGCCAGCGTGCTGGCCGCGGTGGCGCAGACGGTCGAGCGCTTCGGTGGCATCGACATCCTGGTCAACAACGCCAGCGCGATCAGCCTCACGCCGACGCACGCGACGCCGATGAAGCGCTTCGACCTGATGTTCGGCGTCAACGTGCGCGGCACCTACCTGTGCACCCAGGCCTGCCTGCCGCAGCTGATCGCGTCGGGCGAGAAGGGCCGCAACCCCCACGTGCTGAACATGAGCCCGCCGCTGTCGATGAAGCCGCACTGGTTCCAGTGCCACGTCGCCTACACGATGGCCAAGTACGGCATGAGCGAGTGCACGCTGGGCCACGCGGCCGAGTTCAGGCCCTACGGCATCGGCGTCAACAGCCTGTGGCCGCGCACGGCGATCGCGACCGCCGCGCTGCAGATGATCCCGGGCGTCGACGTCGCCAAGTGCCGCACGCCGGAGATCCTGGCCGATGCGGCGTACCTGATCCTCACCAGCGACGCGAAGACGACCTCCGGCAACTTCTTCATCGACGACGCGCTGCTCGCGCAGCACGGCATCACCGACCTCGAGAAGTACAGCGTCACCCCGGGGACGAAGGACTTCATCCCCGACTTCTTCGTCGACTGACCTGCTCAGGCGTCCGGCGTATCCAGCAGGTCGCGCAGCTTCGACCAGCCGTCGCGCAGCCAATAGAGGCGACAGCGGGACAGCGACACCTGCTGCGCCCAGCTGGGCGGCTCGGCGCCGCCGAGGGCCCCGGACTGCAACTCGTCCCAGGGCTCGCTGTGGACGTGGCGCTTGAGCGCGAAGTCGACGAGCGCGGCGCTCGGCTGCTCGGTCACCAGGCGGTGGCAGGCGTCGTACGCGGCCGCCCGGCCGGAATCCGGCTCCCAGAGCAGCACGTAGGGCTTGTTCACCCGGGCGAAGTGGAGAAACGGATCGGCCTGCATGGTCATCGAACAAGAGCGGCGCGAGGCCGAACGAGATCGACTGTGCACCGCAGCAAGCTCGCTTGCACGCTGACGCTGACCCTGATCTCGCACTTTATTGCCGCACCGCAGCGCAGCAAACTGCTCCTGCCTGAGACATTCCGGCGCCGCGAGTCCCGGGCGCAGCGCCTTGGCACCGCACCGGTGCGGTTTGCCGCACCGGCGCGAGGCACCAGCTTCAGGGTGTTGTCAGCTGCGCCCGGACGCCGCAGCTCGGGCAGTAGTGGAAGAAGGCATTCTTGCGCGTCGCGCAGGCGCCGCAGCGGTCGTAGAGCGTCAGGCCGCAATGCACGCAGAAGTTCGACGACGGCGGCTCGCTGCCCTTGGCATTGGCGCCGACGATCGCGCGCTCGCAGCCGGGGCAGACGCCGGCGCCCATCTGCTTGAGCGCCTGCTCGTAGCCGAGCGACTTGCGCCGCTCGGCCTCGGTCCGGGCGGCGACCTCCTGCCGCTTGGCGAGGTAGCGCCGCATCGCCTGGATCACGTAGTGCCCGGCCACCGCGGTCAGCACGATGCCGACCGCATACCGCACGTAGCCGCCATAGCTCGGCAGATAGGGCACCAGCTCGAAGAAGAAGGTGAAGGCGGCGAAGATCACGAAGCCGCGCATCAGCGGCCAGTAGTCGCTCTGGCGCTTCTTGGCCAGCAGCCAGCCGGCAATCGCCAGCAGCGGCAGGGTCAGCAGCAGGCGCGAGCCGAAGACGCGCAGCTCCTGGCGGAACAGCGCGCGCTCGTAGCCGGGACGGGCCGCCTCGAGCGCCTCGGACTCGATGCGCTGTTGCGCCGCGAGGCCCTGGTTCGTGTCGAGCAGGCTGCGGTCGAGCGCCTCCACGGCCGCCTGGGCGCGGCGCTCCTCGGCCTTGAGCTCGTCGAGCTCGCGGGTGCGGCGCAGCACCTCCGGGTCCTGGGCCGGATCGGTGGTGGCCGTGCGCGTCGCCAGCCAGTTCTGGTAGGCGCCGCGCGCCGAGCCGTAGGCATTGCTCGCCGCCGTCAGCGTCAGCTGGGCCTGGGCGCGCTGCTCGCCGAGCTCGCTGCGCCGCCGCTCGAGCGAGCGGCTGGCCTCGCGGGCGCGACTCAGGAGATCGCGATCGGCAAACTGCTCGGGCGCGATGCGGTCCTCGACGCGCGGCAGGTCGGCGACGATCTTGCCGCCCAGCCCGATCAGGAAGCCGGCGAACACGAAGCTCACCAGCCACATGACGAAGGCGAACAGTTTTTCGGGGACGCGCAGGCTCTTGAACATTCGGCGGTTCCTGAGATGACGGTGCGCGGATTCTTGCCGCGCCGCCGCTCCCGCACAATCGGTGCATGAGCATCCAGACCGATGACCTCGTCCCGTCGCGGCGCGTCGTCAGCGCCGCGCCGGCCTCGCCCAACGAGGAAGCCATCGAGCGCGCGCTGCGCCCCAAGGGGCTGGCCGAGTACGTGGGCCAGACGAAGGCGCGCGAGCAGCTGGAGATCTTCATCGGTGCCGCGAAGCAGCGCGCCGAGGCCCTGGACCATGCGCTGCTGTTCGGCCCGCCGGGACTGGGCAAGACGACGCTGGCGCACATCGTCGCCGCCGAGCTGGGCGTGAACCTGCGCCAGACCTCGGGGCCGGTGCTCGAGAAGCCCAAGGACCTGGCGGCGATCCTGACCAATCTCGAGAAGAACGACGTGCTCTTCATCGACGAGATCCACCGCCTGAGCCCGGTGGTCGAGGAGATCCTCTACCCCGCGCTCGAGGACTACCAGATCGACATCATGATCGGCGAAGGCCCGGCGGCACGCAGCATCAAGCTGGAGCTGCAGCCCTTCACCCTGGTCGGCGCGACCACGCGCGCCGGCATGCTGACCAACCCGCTGCGCGACCGCTTCGGCATCGTGCTGCGGCTGGAGTTCTACACGGTGGAGGAGCTGGCGCGCATCGTCACGCGCTCGGCCGGCCTGCTGAACGTGCCGACCGACGCCGACGGCGGCCTCGAGATCGCCAAGCGCTCGCGCGGCACGCCGCGCATCGCCAACCGCCTGCTGCGCCGGGTGCGCGACTACGCCGAGGTCAAGGGCAACGGCCGCATCGATGCCGCGACCGCCGACCGCGCGCTGAAGATGCTCGACGTCGATCCGCAGGGCTTCGACGTGATGGACCGCAAGCTGCTCGAGGCCGTGATCCACCGCTTCGACGGCGGGCCGGTCGGCCTGGACAACGTGGCGGCCGCCATCGGCGAGGAAGCCGGCACCATCGAGGACGTGATCGAGCCCTACCTGATCCAGCAGGGCTACCTGCAGCGCACGCCGCGCGGCCGCATCGCGACGCAGGCGGCGTACCGCCACCTCGGGCTCGCGCCGCCCAAGAGCGCGGGCGACCTGTTCGCCGGCTGACGACGGCCGCGCCATCGGGAGTCGACATGCAAGCTCCAGCCCTCTACGCCCGGATGGCCAAGCAGGTGGCGCGTCTCTCGGGCCGCCCCGGCACGCTGGCGCTGGCGATCGGCGTCGTCGTCGCGTGGGTGGTCAGCGGCCCGTTCTTCGGCTACAGCGACACCTGGCAGCTGGCCATCAACACCGGCACGACCATCGTCACCTTCCTGATGGTCTTCCTGATCCAGAACACGCAGAACCGCGACACCGAGGCGATCCAGGTCAAGCTCGACGAGCTGATCCGCGCCACGCGCGGCGCGCACAACGCGCTGCTGGACCTGGAGGAGCTGTCGGAGTCCGACCTCGACGCTTTCCGGGTCCGCTACCAGAAGCTGGCAAGCAACGCGCGCGCCGAACTCGAGCGCGGCCTCGGGGACACCGACTCACCGGAACCCTGAAGCCGCGATTCAGTGCGCGTGGCCGTCCTTGCGCGGCAGTGCGGTGGCGGCCTCGACCTTGACCTCGACCGTCACTTCGCCGGCCTTCTCGAAACGCAGCTTCAGCGGAAAGCGGCTGCCGGCCGCGAGCGGCTGCTTCAGGCCCATGAACATCAGGTGCAGGCCGCCGGGCTCGAGCGCGACGCTGCCGCCGGCCGGCAGGTCGATCGCGTCGACCTGGCGCATGCGCATCACGTCGCCTTCCATCTTCATGCTGTGCAGTTCCACGCGCTCGGCGGCGTCGCTGCTGGCGGCCACCAGCCGGTCGGCCGCGCCGGCGTTCTTGAGCTTGAGGAAACCGCCGCCCGCGGCCTGGCCCGGCGCAGTGGCGCGCGCCCAGGGATGACCGATCTCGATCGCGCCGAGCTTGAAGCCGTGCGCAGCGGCCAGCGGGACATTCAGCGCCAGCACGGCCGCCATCAGGGCATGGGAAAACTTCATCGCGTGGACTGGGCGGCCGTGCCGCCCTCGGGTGATCAGGCCCGCGATTGTGCCGAAGCCGGCGCCGCGCCGCGGCCTTCGGTCAGGCGCCCGACCCACCACAGCCCGGCGACCAGCGCGGCGACCGCGCCCAGCTGCTGCAGTCCCGAGAGGAGATGGGCGTGCCAGAGCAGCAGCGCCGTGCCGGCCAGCAGCACGCCGAAGGCCAGCAGCGCGACCGTCACCGTCTGCGGCGAGACCGGCGGGCCATAGCGCTGCACGCGGGCGATGTCGAAGGCAGGCTTCGGGAAGCGCTGCGCCACGTCGGCCGGCCGCCAGCCGGGCGGCGCGAGCCAGACCCGCAGCTTGTCGGCCCAGGAGCGCGCATGCCGGCTGTCGTGCCACAGGCTGGCGTAGACCTGCAGGTTGGCGCGGATCGGATCCCAGCTCTGCAGCGGCGCGCGCGACCCGTAGACGCAGGGCTCGTCCTCGTGCTCGGGTTCGTAGCTGCCGAACAGGCGATCCCAGACGAGGAAGATGCCGCCGTAGTTCTTGTCGACGTAGCGGTCGTTCACCGCGTGGTGCACGCGGTGGTTGCTGGGCGCGCAGAACCAGCGGTCGAACCAGCCGAGCCGCCCGACCTGCTGCGTGTGGACCCAGAACTGGTAGAGCAGGTCGACCAGCGCGACGACCGCATAGACCAGCGGCGGGAAGCCCAGCAACGCCATCGGCAGGTAGAAGATCCAGTTGCCGAGGAAATAGGTGCTGGGCTGACGCAGCGCGGTCGAGAGGTTGTAGTCCTCGCTCTGGTGGTGCACCACGTGCGCGGCCCAGAAGAAGGCCACGCGGTGGCCCAGCCGGTGGTTCCAGTAGTAGAGGAAGTCGTAGAGCACCAGCCCCGCGACCCAGACACGCCAGTCGCCGGCCGAAAGATCGAAGAGCCGCAGCCGCTCCCAGGCCAGCACGTAGACGCCCAGCAGCACCGCCTGGCCGGCCAGGCCGGTGAGCTGGCTCATGATGCCCAGGCCGATGCTGGAGAGTGCGTCGCTGGTGCGATAGGTGTCGCGGCCACGACGGCGGCCGAGCCACCACTCGAAGGCGATGGCCGCCAGGAAGACCGGCGTGGCCAGGACGATGATCTGCGCGCTGGTCACACCCACCCCGTCAGTCCACCGCGCCGCGCGCGTCGACGCGCCACACCGACTCGACGACGCCGGCCTCGAGGCCGCCGCGCACGCCGACCAGGTGGTCGTGCAGGTTGACCGTCGGGTCGCAGTGGCCGGGCACGAGCCAGAGCGTCTCGCCCAGCGCCGGCAGCGGCGCGCCCGGGGCGCGCGGCTTGATCACCGCGTGCTCGTCGTTGGCACCGCTGCACAGCAGGTCGTCGCGCTGCCAGACCGTCGGCAGGCCGGACTCGATCGCGTGCGACTTGTGGCCCGCATCGACGACGACGTGACCGAGACTCGCGCTCATCACCTGCGCCTTGACGAACAAGGCCTGCTCGAAGCGCGGTGCGTGCGGATCGGCCTCGTTGCGCGCGTAGTCGGCGTCGCCGAAGGCGTAGCTGCCGGGCTGGAGTTCGCCGTAGACGCCGCTGGTCGTCTCGAAGCGGAAGCTCCCGCTGCCGGCGCCGGTGACCAGCGGGCAAGCGATGCCCAAAGCCGTGATTGCCGCGCGCGCCGCGACGACGACGTCGACCGCGTGCCGGATCGCGGCCTCGCGCTCGGCCACGCCCCGGAAGTGCTGGGCGCTGCCGTGGTAGGCCTGCAGGCCCGCAAAGCGCAACCCGGCGTGCGCGACGACCTGGCGCGCCAGGGCCCCGGCCTGCGCCGGCGCGACGCCGCAGCGGCCCTGGCCGACGTCGACCTCGATGAAGACATCGACCGCGCTGCCGGCCTCGCGGACCGCCAGCGCGAGCCGCTCGATGGCCATGACGTTGTCGACCGCGATCGCCAGTTTCACGTCGCGCGCCAGCCGGGCCAGGCGGGCCAGCTTGGAGGGCGCCACGACCTGGTTGCTGACGTAGATGTCGCGCACGCCGCCGGCGGCCATCGCCTCGGCCTCGCCGGTCTTCTGCACGCACACGCCGACCGCGCCGAGCGCGACCTGCCGCAGCGCCACGGCCGCGCACTTGTGCATCTTGGCGTGGGGGCGCAGCCGCATGCCGCGCTCGCGCGCGAAGCCGGCCATGCGCTGCAGGTTGCGCTCGAAGGCATCGAGGTCGATCACGAGCGCCGGCGTGTCGATCGCCGCGACGGCGTCGCCGGTCCGGGCCGGGTCGCTGCGCATCACATCGTCGCGGTTCAGGCGGCGTGGCCGACGCGGTCGGTCGCCGGGGTCGCGCCGTGCGCCTGGTCGAGCGAGCCGTCGCTGAACTCGTCGTGCTCGGCGCCGTCGAGGTGCGAGGTGTCGCTCCAGCCGACCAGGGTGAAGCCGTCCGGCGTGTACAGCAGCCGGTTGACGGCCGTGTTGCCGAGCTGCCAGGTGCGCGTCGCACCGAGATCGATGCGCGCGGCAGCGCGGTAGAGGCAGTCCATGACGCCGCCGTGCGCCACGAGCGCGATCGTCTCGCCCGGGTGCCGGCTCGCGAGACGCGCGGCCGAGGCGACCGCGCGCTCGTAGAACTGCCGCAAGGTCTCGCCGCCCTCGGGCGCGAACTCGGGGTCGCGGGCGCGCCAGCGCGCGCTCTCGGCCGGGAAGTGGGTCTCGATCTCGGCCCAGGTGCGGCCCTCGAAACGGCCGAAGCCGCGCTCGCGCAGGCCGCGGTCGGTCTGCACCGGCAGGCCGCTGGCGCCGGCGATCGCCAGCGCCGTGTCGTGGGCCCGGGCCAGGTCGCTGCTGTAGACGTGCTGCAGGCCCTCGCCGGCCAGCGCCGCCGCGGCCCGCGCGGCCTGCCAGCGCCCCTTGGCATTGAGGCCGACGTCGAGCTGGCCCTGGATGCGCGTGTCGACGTTCCAGGCCGTCTCGCCGTGGCGGATGGCGAAGACGCGCGTCGGCTCGCTCATCCCGCGAGCCGCGCGTTCAGCGTGTAGGTCCCGCTGAAGCTCGCTTCGGCCAGCACGTGGCCGCGCATCGCCTCGCGCGCCTGCGCACCGGTGAAGCTGCCCTCGACCGGCAGCCGGGCGAGGTCCAGCGCGTAGAGCGTGAACACGTAGCGGTGCAGCAGCGCATCGTTGAAGGGCGGGAAGGGTCCGTCGTAGCCGTGGTAGTTGCCGCTCATGTCGGCGTTGGCGGCGAACCAGCCGGTGTAGTCGTTCAGTCCCTGGCGTGCACCGTGCAGGCTGGCCGGGCCGGACTTGCCGCGCGGCGTGAAGCCGCGACTGAATTCGCCCTCGGCCAGGCCGGTCAGCGTCGGCGGCAGGTCGACCAGCACCCAGTGGAAGAAGTCGACGCGCGGCAGCTCGGCCGGCACCTCGCGGCCCGGCTGGTTGACGTCGTCGCCGCGGCTGGGGACGTCGGGATCGTGGCAGATCAACGCCAGGCTCTTCGTGCCCGGCGGCATGCCGCTCCAGGCGAACTGCGGCGAGACGTTGTCGGAGAAGGTGACCGTGGTCGCCGGGTCGGGCTTGCCGGCCGCATGGCGCGCCGGGATGCGCGCGCCTTCGGTCCAGCTGGTGCTGGTGAGCTTCATGGGGGTCTCCTGGTCGACGGCGCTCAGACGCCCCAGACGATGGACTGGTCGGCGGCCTGGGCGCGCTTCATCATCTCGACCAGCGGCCAGGCGCGCTGCCGCAGGCCGACCGCGGGGCGCGGCGGCGGCGTGCGCCCGGCAGCGCGGGCCTCGGCCTCGGCCTGCGCGCGCGCGGTCTCGTCGGCCTGGATCGCGGCCTCGATCGCGCCGATGGCCGCCGACAACTGGGCGGCCTCGAAGATGCCCTGCGCCGACGGCTCGCGGCCGGCAGCCTTCAGCACCTGCGCGCCGACCGGCTCGGTCATCACCACGTCGCCGGCGGCCTTGGACTTGAACTTGTAGATCATGATGGGGTGTGCTCAGTCGCGATAGACATGATCGCGCTGGAAGGGGTAGGACGATTGTGCCCCGCGCAGCGGCCCCGCCTGCAACTGGCCGCCCGGCCGGATCGCCAGCAACTGGTGCAGCCCCATCCAGCCGCGCTCGAAGCCCATCGCGCTGCCGGCGAGGTAGAGCCGGTAGGCCCGCACCACCTTGTCGCCGGTGATCGCGCGGGCCTCGTCGAGGTGCGCCTCCAGCGCGTCGCTCCAGGCCCACAGCGTGCGTGCGTAGTGCGGACGCAGGTTCTCGACGTCCACGGTCTCGAGACCGGCCTCGGCCATCGCGGCCATCACGGCCGACACGTGGACCAGCTCGCCGCCGGGAAAGATGTAGCGCTCGACGAAGTCGCCGATGCCCCCGCCGAGCTGGGTGTTGTGCAGCCCGCCCGCGGTGATCCCATGGTTGAGCAGCAGGCCGCCGGGGGCCAGCAGGCGCCGCAGCTTGTCGAAGTAGCCGGGCAGCCGCGCATGGCCGACGTGCTCGAACATGCCGATCGAGGCGATCTTGTCGTAGGGACCGCCACCGGCACCGTGATCGGGCAGGTCGCGGTAGTCGCACAAGGCCACGCTGACGCGCCCCGCGAGGCCGCGCTCGGCGATCAGGCGCTGCACGTGCGCATGCTGCTGCACCGACAGCGTGATGCCGTGGGCCCGCACGCCGTAGTGCTCGGCCGCCCACAGCAGCAGCGCGCCCCAGCCGGCACCGACATCGAGCAGCCGCTCGCCCGGGCGCAGCATCAGCTTGCGGCAGATCAGGTCGAGCTTGGCCTCCTGCGCCGCGGCCAGCGTGGTCACGCCCTGGCGCCAGTAGGCGCAGGAGTAGACCCGTCGCGGATCCAGCCACAGCGCGTAGAAGTCGTTCGAGACGTCGTAGTGGAACGCGATCTGCTCGCGGTCGCGCTGCGGGGCGTGGCGCGCGTGCGAGCGCCGCGCCTGCACCAGCCGCGACCACCAGCGCGCGCGGCTGCCGGCGTCGGCCAGCGCGGTCGGATCGCCCGGCAGCAGCGCACCGGCGACCTCGGCGACGTCGCGCATCGCGCCTTCGATCTCGACCTGGCCCTCGACATGACCACGGGCCAGCACGCCGACCTGGCCGCGGGCCAGTGCCGGCAGGAGCCGCGCGTCGAGGATCCGCAGCGTGACGGCGGGGCGGTCGGCACCGAAGGCCAGGCCGCCGGGCAGCTCGAGCCGCGTGCGCACCGGCAACGTCGCCGCGCGTGCCGACAGGGCGGCCAGCCAGCGCCGGGGCGATGCGCCGCCGCGCGGAGCGCCGGCCAGGGCCGGCGAGGACAGAGGCTCCAGTTGGTTCATCGGTCATGAACTCCTGCCGCTATGCTTGCCGCGAATTTAGCCTCATCGCGAAGCGCGCGCATTGCCCTAGCCTATGAAACTGATACGCCATGGCGCCCCGGGGCGCGAGAAACCCGGCCTCGTCGACGCCGACGGCCGCCTGCGCGATCTGTCGGGCGTGACGCCGCATCTCGACCTGCCCACCTTGGGCCTGGCCGGGCTGGCGAAGTTGCGCCGGATCGCGCCGGAATCGTTACCGCTGGTGCGGGGCACGCCGCGTCTCGGCGTGCCCTACAGCGGCATCAGCAAGTTCGTGGCCATCGGTCTGAACTACGTCGACCACGCGGCCGAGGCCGGCATGCGCGTGCCGACCGAGCCCATCGTCTTCATGAAGGCGACGACCTGCATCACCGGGCCGGACGATCCGATCGAGTTGCCGCCGGGCTCGCTGAAGACCGACTGGGAGGTCGAGCTCGGCGTCGTGATCGGCAAGACCGCCAAGCGGGTGACCGAGGCCGACGCGCTGTCGCACGTCGCCGGCTACTGCGTGGTCAACGACGTGAGCGAGCGCGCATGGCAGACCGAGCGCGGCGGCACCTGGGACAAGGGCAAGGGCTTCGACAGCTTCGGCCCGATCGGGCCCTGGCTGGTGACGCCCGACGAGGTGCCGGACCCGCAGGCCCTGGACCTGTGGCTGGACGTGAACGGCGCGCCGCGCCAGCGCGGCAGCACGGCGAAGATGGTGTTCACCGTGGCCCAGCTGGTCGCCTACGTGAGCCAGTGCATAACGCTGCTGCCGGGCGACATCATCGCCACCGGCACGCCACCCGGCGTGGGCATGGGCATCAAGCCCGCGCCGCAGTTCCTGAAGGTCGGCGACGTCGTGCGCCTGGGGGTGGCCGGGCTCGGCGCCCAGCGTCAGGTGGTCGTCGCCGGTTGAGCGCGGCTCAGGCCGCCAGCTTGAAGACCTTGACGACCTCGGTCAGCTTCAGCGACTGATCGCGCAGCGACTGCGAGGCCGCCGCCGCCTGCTCGACGAGCGCGGCGTTCTGCTGGGTCGAGCTGTCCATCTGCTCGATCGCATGGTTGACGGTCTCGATGCCCGAGCTCTGCTCGCGGCTGGCAACGCTGATCTCGCCCATGATGTGGGTCACCTGGCGCACGCTGGCGAGGATCTCGTCCATCGTCGCGCCGGCCTGGTTGACCAGCTTGGCGCCGGTGTCGACCTTGTCGACCGAGTCGCCGATCAGCGCCTTGATCTCCTTGGCCGCCGCCGCGCTGCGCTGAGCAAGGTTGCGCACCTCGCCCGCGACGACCGCGAAGCCGCGGCCCTGCTCGCCGGCGCGCGCCGCTTCCACGGCCGCGTTCAGCGCGAGGATGTTGGTCTGGAAGGCGATGCCGTCGATGACGCCGATGATGTCGGCGATCTTGCGGGCGGCGCTGTTGATCTCGCTCATCGTCGCCACGACCTGGGTCATCACCTCGCCGCCGCGGCTGGCCACGTCGCTGGCGGTCGTGACGAGCTGGTTGGCCTGTTGCGCGTTGTCGGCGTTCTGGCGTACGGTCGACGTCAGCTGCTCCATCGAGCTGGCGGTCTGCTGCAGGCCGCTGGCCTGGGTCTCGGTACGGACGCTGAGGTCGGTGTTGCCGGAGGCGATCTCCTGCGAGGCCACCGACACCTGCTCGGCCGACTCGCGCACCTGGGTGATCGTGGTCTGCAGCTTCTTGCGCATCGTGTTGAGCTCGTGGTTCAGCCAGGCGATCTCGTCGCGGCCGCTCGACGAGATCTTGGTGACCAGGTCGCCGGCCGCCACGCGGCTGACCGACGCGACGATTGCCTCGACCGGCTTGCGCACCGCCTCGCGCACCATCCAGCCGAGGGCGGCGCCGATGAGCGCGGCCCCGGCCACGAAGCCGGCGACCAGCCACAGGGCCTGCGCGGCTTCGCGCTTCAGCGCATCTGCCTTGGCAACGAGGGCCGGGTCCGAGATCCCGGCCAGCAGGGCCTGGGTATCGGCCGCGATGTCACGAATGACGAAGACGCTGACAGCGCCCAGCCCCAGCATCATCAGGACCATCAGCGCAAAGCCCGCGGCGATGCGGGTCGTCAGTCGGTAGTTCAGCAGGTTGAACAAGGCGTTCTCCTCGCGTCGTTGTTCGTGGCGGTCGGGCCGCACCCTTCCCACCCCCCAGAGGCAGGAACCTGCTGCCAATATCGGCGCAACGACGCTCGGCTGAAGGCCGGATCAGCGCCGGCCATCCCTTCCAGTTCCGGCGACCCGCGCTCAGCGCTCGATGCGGGTGGACAGCACGATCGCCGAGGTGGTGCGCTCGACGCCGTCGAGCGCACCGATGCGGTCGATCAGGGCGTCCAGTTCCTGGATCGAGGGCGCCGCCACGACGGCCAGGAGGTCGAAGACCCCGCTGACGGAATGCAGGCTGCGCACCTCGGGAATGCGGCGCAGCGCGGCTTCGATGGCGCCGGTCTGCTTGGGGCCGGCCGTCACCATGACGTGGGCGCGCACCAGTGCCGCCTCGACCGCGTCGTCGACCCGGACCGTGTAGCCGGCGATGACGCGCCCCCGCTCGAGGCGCTCGATGCGGCTTTGCACCGTGGTGCGCGACAGGCCGAGCGCGCGCGCCAGCTCCGCGGTGGAGCGGCGGGCGTTCTCGCGCAGCAGCGCCAGCAGGGCTCGATCGGTCGGGTCAATAGTCGTCATTTTGCTGACTGCTTGGCTTTGATTTGACGAATTGTGCTCGTCGCATCGTCATTCTTCCAGCTGCATTTGGCCGACGATCGCTGGACACTGGGGCCTCGTGAACCGGCCGGAGGCCTCATGCATTCCATCCTTGTCCTCGGCGGCGGCAAGATCGGCGCGGTGGTGGCCGAGTTGCTCGCCCATGCCCGTACCGACGGCCAGCCCGACTACCGCGTGACGCTGGCGGACCGCAGCGAAGCGGCCCTGGCCGGGGCGCCGCGGCACCCGCAGATCGACACCCGCGTCCTCGACGTGACGGACACGGCCGCGCTGCAAGGGGCTCTGCAAGGTCGCTATGCGGTGCTGAGCGCCCTGCCCTACATGCTGACGGTCCGCGTTGCCGAGGCCGCCCGCAAGGCGGACTGCCACTACCTGGACCTGACCGAGGACGTCGCGGCGACACGGCGCATCCGCGAGATCGCCGACGGCGCGTCGCGCGCCTTCATCCCGCAGTGCGGCCTGGCGCCGGGCTTCATCAGCATCGTCGCGGCCGATCTGGCGCGACGCTTCGACACGCTGGACTCGGTGCGCATGCGGGTCGGCGCGTTGCCGACCTTCCCGAGCAACTCGCTGAACTACAACCTGACCTGGAGCACCGAGGGCGTCATCAACGAGTATTGCGAGCCCTGCGAAGCCATCGTGGACGGCCGGCGCGTCGCCGTCCCGGCCCTGGAAGAGCGCGAGGAGTTCTCGCTCGACGGCGTGCTGTATGAGGCTTTCAACACCTCCGGCGGCCTGGGCACCCTGTGCGAGACGCTCGAAGGCAAGGTCCGCACGCTGAACTACCGGACCATCCGCTACCCCGGCCATGCGGCCGTGATGAAGACGCTGCTGCACGACCTGAAGCTGAAGGACCGCCGCGAACTGTTCAAGGACATCCTCGAGAACGCGCTGCCGGCGACGACGCAGGACGTCGTGATCGTCTTCGTCACCGCTGCCGGCGTGCGCGTCGACGAGCAGGGCCAGCGCCGCTTCCTGCAGGACACCGTGGTCCGCAAGGTCTACAGCCGCCCGCTGCACGGCACGACGCACAGCGCCATCCAGATCACCACCGCGTCGGCGCTGTGCGCGATGCTCGACCTGCTGCGCGAGGGCGCGCTGCCGGCGCGCGGCTTCGTGCGGCAGGAGGATGTCGCGCTCGATCGCTTCCTGGCCAACCGCTACGGCGCCGCCTACGCCGAGGAGCCGGCGACGCCAGGGCGACTGGCCGCCTGAGCAGGCCGCCGGCGCTGGTCAGACCGGCGTGGCGCTGGCCGCCTTGACGCGGTCCATCACGAAGCTGGTCTTGCAGTCCTCGACGCTCGGGTGCTTGAGCAGCGTGTCCATGATGAAGCGCGAGTAGTGCGCCATGTCCGCGACCACCACGCGCAGCAGGTAGTCCATCTCGCCGGTCAGCGCGACGCACTCGACGACCTCCGGCCAGGCCTGGACCGAGGCCTTGAAGAGATCCATCGGGTTGCGCTTGTGCGACTCGGTGTGCTTCTCCAGGCGCACGTTGATGTAGGCCGTGAGGCCGAGGCCGACCCGCTCCGGCGGTACGATGGCGACGTAGCCGGCAATGGCGCCGGCTTCCTCGAGGCGCTTGACGCGACGCAGGGTCGCCGAGGCGGACAGTTGCACCTCCACCGCAAGCTGGTCGTAGGTGGCGCGTCCGTTGGCCTGCAAGGCGCGAAGGATCCGCCGATCCATGTTGTCGAGCTGGATTCGAGCCTCCATTCTTGTGATTCTGCAGGATTCATGCGCCTCAGTCCACGAGCGAGCCTGAAGTCGCAGCAAACCTGCGCGCCCTGGCCTATACAGTGCTTGCGTCCGGCTCGGCCGAGATTCGCGCGAAAGGCGGCAGCATGCAATTCACCCCCTGGGACAACCCGATGGGCACCGACGGCTTCGAGTTCATCGAGTACGCCGCGCCGGACCCGGCCGCGATGGGCGCGCTGTTCGAGCGCATGGGCTTCACGCCGATCGCCCGCCACCGCCACAAGAACGTGCTGCTCTACCGCCAGGGCGAGATCAACTTCATCGTCAATGCCGAGCCGGACTCCTTCGCGCAACGCTTCGCGCGCCTGCACGGGCCGAGCATCTGCGCCATCGCCTTCCGCGTGAAGGACGCCCGCCTGGCCTACGAGCGCGCGCAGTCTCTGGGCGCCTGGGGCTATGCCGGCACGGCCGGCCCGGGCGAACTGAACATCCCGGCGATCAAGGGCATCGGCGATTCGTTGATCTACTTCGTCGACCGCTGGCGCGGCAAGAACGGCGCGCGCGAGGGCGACATCGGCAACATCGGCTTCTACGACGTGGACTTCGTGCCCCTGGGCGCAGACTCCGGCGCGACGCTCTCGCCCGTCGGTCATGGCCTGACCTACATCGATCACCTGACGCACAACGTCCACCGGGGCCGCATGGCCGAATGGGCCGACTTCTACGAGCGGCTGTTCAACTTCCGCGAGGTGCGCTACTTCGACATCGAGGGCCAGGTCACCGGCGTCAAGAGCAAGGCCATGACCAGCCCCTGCGGCAAGATCCGCATCCCGATCAACGAAGAGGGCAACGAGAAGGCCGGCCAGATCCAGGAGTACCTGGACAAGTACCACGGCGAAGGCATCCAGCACATCGCGCTCGGTTCGACCGATCTGCTGAAGACCGTCGATGCACTGCGCGCCGCCGGCGTGAAGCTGCTGGACACCATCGACACCTACTACGAGCTCGTCGACCAGCGCATTCCCGGCCACGGCGAGAACGTCGCCGCGCTGCAGCAGCGCAAGATCCTGGTCGACGGCAAGGCCGGCGAGTTGCTGCTGCAGATCTTCAGCGAGAACCAGCTCGGGCCGATCTTCTTCGAGTTCATCCAGCGCAAGGGCGACCAGGGCTTCGGCGAGGGCAACTTCAAGGCGCTGTTCGAGAGCATCGAGCTCGACCAGATGCGCCGCGGCGTGCTGAGCAAGGCATGAACCTCGACTTCCACGACGGCCTCAACAAGGGCGTCGCCCCGGTCACCTACGGCCAGGGCGACCGGCTGCCGCGCGGCGACTACTCGCGGGCACGCAGCGACTACACCTGCGAGCAGGACTTCGCGCGCTACACCGAGGCCGACCACGACACCTACCGGCGCCTGTACGCGCGCCAGCTGCAGCAGTTGCCGGGCCTGGCCTGCGACGAGTTCATCGCCGCGGTGTCGCAGCTCGGCGCGCCGGAGCGCATCCCGCGTTTCGACGACATCTCGGAGCGCCTGATGAAGGCGACACGCTGGCAGATCGTCGGGGTGCCCGGCCTGATCCCCGAGGAGGCCTTCTTCGCGCTGCTGGCCGAGCGCAAGTTCCCGGTCACCGACTGGATGCGCAAGCCGGAGGAGTTCGACTACGTCGTCGAACCCGATGTCTTCCACGACCTGTTCGGCCACGTGCCGCTGCTGTTCAACCCCGTGTTCGCCGACTACATGCAGGCCTACGGCGCCGGCGGCCTGAAGGCGAGCCGGCTCGATGCCTGCGAACTGCTGGCCCGGCTGTACTGGTACACGGTGGAGTTCGGCCTGATCGCCACGCCGCAGGGCCTGCGCGCCTACGGGGCCGGCATCCTGTCGAGCGCAGGCGAACTGCGCCACGCCATCACCTCGCCCCAGCCGCAGCGGGTCGGCTTCGACCTGCAGCGACTGATGCGCAGCCTCTACAAGATCGACAGCTACCAGGCGATCTACTTCGTCATCGACAGCTTCCAGCAGTTGTTCGACGCGACGGCCCCGGACTTCACGCCCATCTACGCCGCGGTGCGGCAACAGGACATCCTCGAGGCCGGCACGCTGCTGCCCGGTGAGCGGCGGTTCCCACCGAACCGCTGAGCAGGCGCGCGTTCACGCGGCCACGCCGGCGACCACCCCCAACGGGGGTCCCCCCGATGGACGATGCGCCCCCCCTGGCGGCGCCGAGACTGCAGGCCGTGAACTCTGCTGCAGCGCCCCGAATGTCGCCCCAGCTGTCCCGCCGTTGCGCGCTCGCCGTCCTGATCTCGATGCTGATCGCCACGGTGGTGGGCTTGCTGGCCTGGGGTCCGGTCGGGCTCGAGGGGCGCGAACGGCGGCTGACCGATCCACGCCTCGTCTTCGGCATGCTCAACGGCTGGACCGTGGCGTTGCAGCTTCCCCTGCTCCTGGCGACGGTGGCCGGGGCCTGGGGCGCTCGGGGCAGCGGCGCGCTGGCGCGCGCCTGGCAACTGTTCTTCTGGCTCGCGACCTTCGCGGTGCTGTGCAGCGCCGTCGATCATTTGTCGCCCAGCACGACAGGCTACGTGCTGTCGAAAGTACCGACGGCCAGCGCCTGCGCCGTGCTGTCGCTGCTGTTCCTGGCCGAGCGGCTGGGACGTGCCTGGGTCGCCTCGCCGCTGCTCTGGGCGGCTGCAGCGGCTGGGCCGCTCGGTGGCGCCTTCTGCTTCGCTGCGTCAGCACTGGGCGATCAGCCTGACATGCGATTGCTGGTGTGGTGCGAGTACCTGCCGATGCTGCTGGTTCCTCTGGGCGTGTGGAGCTTGCGCAGCCGCGGCCTCGAGGGGTCCGACTGGCTGATCGGACTGCTGTGGTTTGCCGCTGCCAAGCTGCTCGACTGGGCAGACCTGCATGTGTGGCAAGCCAGCGGCGGCGGCATCGCCGGCCATGCCTTGCATCACCTGCCGCTGGCCGCCTGCGTGGGCTGGCTGGCCTGGCGCGTTGCGCGTCAGGCAGGACGTGTCGCCGATGTCGATGCGTCGCCGCTCGCCAGCCGACGGGCAACCTCGCTGACGACCTCGGGGTGAAACGCCATGGCCACGTGGGCCGTGGCGGCCAGGTGGCGGTTGTCCGCACCCGGCAAAGTCGCCGCCGCCGGCGGAAAGACGATGTTGTCGGCGTGGCCGTAGAAGCACGTGAAGCGGCCGGTATGCAGCGCCGGCTCGCGGGCCACCAGGCCGAGCAGCCAGTCGCTGGTCTGGCGCATGTGCAACGCGTTGGCGGTGCGGCTCAGCCGGGCTAGCCAAGTGCCGCGGTGCGGCGTTCCGATGGTGATGACGTGCTGGATCCGCGACGCCGCGGAGGCATCGGCGGCCAGCCAGGCTCGGGCAACGAGTCCGCCCATGCTGTGGCAGACCAGCAGCGGCGGAAGACCGGTCTCCCGCTCCAGGCGCGCGACGGCCCGCTCGAGTTGCGGCACGTAGTCGTCGAGGTCACAGAACACCGGCTCGAGGTTGACGGCCACGCAGGGTCGCCGCTGCGCCGCGCAGCGCTCCAGCCACGGCGCCCAGAAAACCCGATTGCACAGGTAACCGTGCACGAACACGACGCCGCGCTGCCGCGGGCGACCCGCCACGTCGGGCCAGGCCGCACTGCGGAAGGGCTGACGCCAGCCGAAGACCTGCCAGGCTGCGACGCACTCGCCGAGCCAGGCGCGGACCAGCTGCAGCGGCCCGGCGCGGGGTGTCGGATCGCTGCCGTGCTGCCACGCCAGCAGCACGAATTCGATCGCGAGCACGATGGTGTAGCTCAACACGATCGCGACCGCACCGGCCAGGGCCACGATCGGCTGGCGCGGCCACCACACGAGCAACCAGGCCAGCGCCGACAAGCCGAGCGCGTAGACGATGCGGCGTTGCAGACGCGCGAGCATGCGTGCGCGCGGAGCGTGCCTCAGGCCAGCTGCACGGTGCGACCCGAGAGCCGTTGCGCCAGGCCGCTTGCCAGCCGGTTGACGATGCCGTAGATCGAGAGCTGCGGATTCGCGCCGATGCTCGTGGGAAAGAGGGACCCGTCGTGCACCGACAGGTTCTGCAGCTGCCAATGCTGGCCGTCGGGCCGCACGACGCCGAGCTTCTCGTCGGCCGCCAGGCCGCAGCCGCCCATCACGTGCGCGCTGACGACCCGGGTGAGGTGCGCCTTCATCGGCAAGGTCTCGATGTCCGCCTTGGCCTCGGCCCAGCTCCGGTAGCTGCGGGCGAGTTCGTGGATCGGCAACACCTCGCGCGCGCCGGCCGCGAACTGGATCTCGGCCATGCTCAGCAGGGCGCGACGCGCTCCGTGCATCACGAAGTCGGTGAGGGGGTAGTCGAGCACCGGTGACCCGTCGCCCCGCAGCTTGACCCGTCCCCCGGGCGACTGGGCATGAAAGCCGTCGCGCATCAAGGCCAGGAGACTGTGCGAATGCGCGAAGAGCTTCAGCAGGCGCGCCTGCTCGAGCCCGAAACCGGCCAGCGTCGTCGAGAAGATCACCGGATGGATGGGCGGCGCCTCGAGCTTGTAGCCGATCGGCCCGTCGATCGGATCGACGCCGAGGAAGTGGTCGCTGTAGATCGTCTGAGGCGCCCCGGCCCAGCCCTCGACCTTCTGATCGAAGATCGCCGCGGAGATCACGACCGGATGGAGGAAGGTCCGCGTCCCCAGCCGATCATGGGGATCGGGGATGCCGGACCGCAGCAGCAAGGCCGGCGAATTGATCGCCCCGCCGGCGACGACATAGTGCTTGGCCACGACGCGAACGCCGTTCGTCGATGCGGCCCGGCCATCCTGCAGCACCGGCATGCAGTCGAGCTGCGTCACGCGGTCTCCGCTGCGCTGGAAGGCCTGGGCCCGGGTCTCGACCAGCAAGCGTGCGCCGCGATCCAGTGCGGCCGGGATCGTCGTGACCAGCATCGACTGCTTCGCGTTGGTCGGGCAGCCCAGGCCGCAGGACCCGAGGTTCCAGCAACCCTTGACGTTGCGATTGATGGCGGCGGCCGCGATGCCCAGCTTGCCGGCACCACGCTTGAGCAGGTCGTTGTTCTCGTTCGGCGGGGCCAGCCAGGGGCCGATCGACAGCCGCCGCTCCGCCTGCAGGAACCAGGGGGACAGTGCATCGGGACCATAGTCCTTGAGCCCGAAGTGCTGCTGCCAGTACGCCAGCGTGTCGTCGGGTGTGCGGAAGGAACTGGTCCAGTTGACGGTCGTCGAGCCGCCGACGCAGCGTCCCTGCAGGATGTTGATCGCCTTGTCGGCGGTCTTGCGCGCCGCGCTCTCCTGGTAAAGCTGGGGATAGGCCTCGCTTTCGAGCTGCCGGAAGTCGCTGCTGGTCCTGAGGGGACCTTCCTCGATGATCACGACGTCGAGACCCGCCTGGCTCAACAACTCGGCCGTGATGCCGGCGCCCGCACCGCTGCCGACGATGGCCACGTCGCAGCTGATCTGCGCTGACAAGGGCACCGCACCGCCATGACGGCCCCCGTAGACCTTCCAGCCTCGCGCGAGGCCGTCACGGATCGGATCGACCTGCGGCATTGTCAGACGGGGCTCGGGCCGGGATAGCCCATCGGCGCCCATTGCTCGGGCTGAGCGTAGAAGGCGGCACTCGTGAGATCGCGCAGTGCGTGGTAGGCCTGCTGCCGAAGCTCGTGGTCGCTGGTGCGCATGCGGCGCAAGGCAGCCTCGAGCTCACCGACGGTTGCCTGTGACCACTCAGTGCCCAGTCCGGCTAGCCACTGGCGGGCTGGACCCACGGACAGCAAGCCGAGCAGTTGGCCCAGCTCGGCTTGCGTTGCCTGCGGAAAGCCGGCGATGGTTTCGTCGAGCCGCGCCAGATGGCGGTCGAGCGTTGCGGCTTGCTGGCCTTCGTCGGCGGGCAGACTGCCTTCCAGCACGGCGCGCGCCACCGCGCGAAACACGGCACGCCCGGAGTCGGTCAACCGCCCGTCGCGCCAGCCCGGTCGCCACAGCCAGGCCGCGCTGCCGCCGATGGCGAGCACGGTGGTCGCCACCAAGCCCAGCTTCAGCAGGCGGCGGCGCGACAGGGCCGGGGGGGCAGCGCTCATCGGCGACGAGTGTTGCATCATTCACGCAAGGTCCCGTCGAGGCGAGCGTCTATTTGTGATCCAGACAAACCCCAGAAGCAAGCAGCACGGCGCATGATGTCCCAGACGCGACAGGGCGACGCCGCCAGGATCGTTCGGAGCCTCGCGATCGTCCAGACGGAGCGAACGCGACGCGACGCGGATCCGACGCTCGGTGCCGCGGTGCAGGCCATCAAGAGCTATCAGCAGGCGCGCTTTCGCCACAGTCACTCCGACTTGCTGGCGAGCGCACGCTACGGCGATGCTGCGCGCTTCTTTCTCGACGAGTTGTACGGACCGGCTGACTTCAGCCGGCGCGACGCACAGTTCGGCCGCATCGTCCCGGCGCTGGTGCGCCTCTTTCCAGGCGAACTGGTGCAGACGGTCGAGTCTCTCGCGGCGTTGCACGCACTGTCGGAGGAACTGGACAGCGCGATGGCCGCCGCGCTGCCCTCGACCACCGTCGACGCACAGACGTACATGCGGGCTTGGCGGACCGTCGGTCGAACCGCGGACCGTGAGCGACAGCTCGAGCTGGTTGTCGACGTCGGCAAGGCGCTCGATCGCTACACCCGCGTGCCCGCGCTGATGATGAGCCTGCGCATGATGCGCCGGCCAGCACGCGTGGCCGGCCTGAGCGAGCTGCAGGCCTTCCTCGAACGCGGCTTCGACACCTTCAAGGCCATGCGCGGCGCACAGGAGTTTCTCGAGACGATCCAGACCCGAGAACGCACAATCGCACTGCGGCTCTTCGCTGGCGAAGCCTCAGGGCAACTCCCGTAGCCGAGGACCGGCGGCGCCCGAAGAATGGGCAATTCTTCTGTGGAGTTGGCTGATGGACATGGTCGTCAAGAAGCCTTGGTTGGCGCACTATCCCCCGGGCGTTGCACCGACGGTCGATGTCAACGCTTACGGATCGCTCGTCGAGTTGCTCGATGAGTCATTCCGCAAGCACGCGTCGCGTACCGCGTCGGTCTGCATGGACAGCGAGTTGCGCTTTCGAGATGTCGACGAGATGGCCGACGCGCTGGGGGCCTGGCTGCAGCACAAGGGCCTGGTGAAGGGGGCTCGTGTTGCCCTGATGATGCCGAACCTTCCTCAGTACATGGTGGCGATCGCCGGCGTGCTGCGGGCCGGCTACGTGGTCGTCAACGTCAATCCGCTGTACACGCCGCGCGAGCTGGAGCACCAACTCAATGACTCGGGCGCCGAGGCCATCGTCATTCTGGAGAACTTCGCGACGACGCTGGAAGACGTGATCGAGCGGACGAACGTGCGACACGTGGTGCTGGCGTCGATGGGGGATCTGCTCGGGTTCTGGAAGGGACTGCTGGTCAACTTCGTCGTGCGCAACGTCAAGAAGATGGTGCCGGAGTTCAGCCTGCCGTTGAGCCAAGGGCGCACCGTGACGCGATTCAACATGGCCATCGCCGAAGGCACGCGCGTGAGCCTGGTGCGCGCGGACATCCGCCCCGACGACGTGGCGTTCCTGCAGTACACGGGAGGCACGACCGGGGTGTCCAAGGGCGCGACGCTGCTCCATCGCAACGTGGTCGCGAACATCCTGCAAACGGAGGCGTGGTTCAAGCCGATGCTCGACAAGCTGGGCGATCGGCCGCTGACCTGTGTGTGCGCGCTGCCGCTGTATCACATCTTCGCGCTGACGATCTGCTACATGATGGGCGCGCGGGTCGGCATGAAGAACGTGCTGATTCCGAACCCTCGCGACCTGCCCGGTCTGGTCAAGACCTTGTCCAAGCACAAGGTCAGCATGTTCCCGGCGGTCAACACGCTCTTCAACGCGCTGGCGAACGACGCGGACTTTGCGCGGCTTGACTTCTCGGACCTCGTGGTGTCCAACGGCGGTGGCATGGCCTGCCAGCAGGCGACCGCAGAGAAGTGGCTGAAGATCACCGGCTGCCCGGTCGTGGAAGGGTACGGGCTGTCGGAGACGTCCCCGGTGGCGACGAGCAATCGTCTCGACACGACCGAGTTCACGGGCACGATCGGGCTGCCGATCCCGTCGACAGAGATCGCGATCCGCGACGACGACGGCCGCGACGTGCCGTATGGCGAGCCGGGTGAGATCTGCATCCGGGGCCCGCAGGTCATGGCTGGCTATTGGAACCGTCCAGATGAAACCGCGAAGGTCATGACCCCGGATGGCTTCTTCAAGTCAGGCGACGTGGGAGTGATGGACGAGCGCGGCTACACGAAGATCGTCGATCGGAAGAAAGACATGATCCTGGTGTCAGGGTTCAACGTCTACCCGAACGAGATCGAGCAGGTCGTCAACATGCATGCCGGCGTGCTCGAGTGTGCAGCGGTGGGAGTGGCCGATGCCAAGTCAGGCGAGGCCGTCAAGCTGTTCGTCGTCAAGAAGGACCCGACGCTGGCTGAGGAAGACCTGGCCGACTATTGCAAACAGAACTTCACGGCTTACAAGCGGCCGAAGTACATCGAGTTCCGCGACGACCTGCCGAAGAGCAACGTCGGCAAGATTCTCAGGCGCGAGCTGCGAAGCACGTCCTAGAGGCGGACCCTGCGCCTGGCAAACAGTCGCGTTCAGGCCGCAGGAGGTCGGGCTGCCTCGGCGCCCGACGTCGATGCTTGGTGTGGCGGCTTCGTGCTTCGTACTGCCTCGACGAGTTCCTCCGTGTTCGGTATGGGCATGATCGCCGCATCGACGAAACAACCTTGGCGCATCTGCAGCCCTTCGCGGAGGAGGCGCGCCTTGACCTCGACGACAAGGACCGTGCTGAGGCGCCCAGCCTCGAGCAGACGCTTGAACTCGCGGGTCGCCGACGGGGCAGGGACCTCATCCGTCGCGAGATCGATGCCGACGAAACGCCGCAGAGGCTGCATGTCGAGCAGAGCGTCGTGCAAAGTCTCGTCGTTGAGCCGGTACCACTGCTGCACGAAGTACATGCGGAGCATGCGTTGCATCGGGATCCGAACAAGAGCACTGGCCCCCTCGGTGGGATAGAGCGGCCGCAACGCTCTGAGCATGCGTTCCCAGGGCACGACCTGCTCCATCAGGGCGAGAAAGCGATCGCGCCGCGTCGCTCTCCGGCGGAGGGTGGGGACTCCACCGAGGCAAGAGATGCTGTCCATCGAACCGACTCCACGATGACGATGGGCGGATGGTGGACGATAACGACTGGAACCGCATCCTCTCGCGAGATGATGCCAGCGCAAGAACAGCCGGCGGCAGAAAGCAAAACGCCCGACCAAATGGTCGGGCGTCTGCAATTAATAGCCTGACAATGTCCTACTTTCACACGGGAACCCGCACTATCATCGGCGCTGAGGCGTTTCACTGTCCTGTTCGGGATGGGAAGGAGTGGGACCACCTCGCTATGGTCATCAGGCTTAACCGATCACCGCATTGCTGGGAAGCAACGCGGCCAATTCGTAGAGTCAATTCAGATTCTTGATTGCACCATCAGGGCACAACGCTTTGACAACTCAAATCATCGTCAAAGTTATAGGGTCAAGCCTCACGAGCAATTAGTACCGGTTAGCTCAACGCATTACTGCGCTTCCACACCCGGCCTATCAACGTCCTGGTCTCG
>Ga0268299_1001110_pt1 | contig 56162 bp, 50 predicted proteins | sample NOBtaG_FD_193484 | JGI IMG/M metagenome (GOLD analysis project Ga0268299, IMG submission 193484) | Activated sludge microbial communities from bioreactor in Nijmegen, Gelderland, Netherland - NOB reactor | ecosystem: Engineered > Bioreactor > Aerobic > Activated sludge | place: Netherlands... | reverse complement strand
TTGTTCTAGGCGGTCTCTTAAAGTTATTCCAACTAAATATTCCATTACTACATAAACTAAATTGTTTGGAGTAGTGCCAAAGTCCATAACAGCAATAGCATTAGGATGGCGTATTTGCATAGAAGCATAGGCTTCACGTCGAAAACGTTCTATTGCAACAGGATCATCAGTAAATTTATTATGTAAGATTTTTATAGCACAAGTCATATCTAATTTAACATGACGTGCTTGATAAACAGTGCCTGTTCCACCTTCTCCAACCTCGGTTTCAATTAAGTATTTATTATCGATAATTTGACCTAATACAGCTTCTTTTGGGTCATTTATCAATTTACGCCCATGAATTGGGCAGAAAACGGTTTTTTTATCATAGGATTTATTGCACTGTGTACAAAACATCTATTTGCCTCAGACATTAGTTTGTTTGGGCTATTATCAATCTATTAAGTTTAGCTTGCAAGCCTTTTACAGATTAACTAATTTTTATAAAAAAGAGAAAGCAAATTTTCTATTAATTTCGGTATTAAATCAGACAAAAATTTTCTCGTCTGCTACTATTAATTTTTGAGGAAAAAAGCTATGAAATTAATAGGTAAACTCTTTTTACTTTTTACTGTAATTACAGTAGTTGAAACATATCTACTGGTTTTATTAACACAATACACAAATATTTGGGCAACTATTGCAATGATTGTAGTACCTGGAATGCTAGGAGCATACTTAGCTAAAAGGGAAGGTCGTCAAGCAATTAGTAGAATCAAAGCTGCACTACGGCTTGAACAAGAACCGACTACAGCCGTTTTGGACGGGGCATTACTGTTAGTAGCAGCAGCATTTTTGATCACCCCTGGAGTATTAAGCGATTTAACAGGTTTATTATTAATGATTCCTACTGTACGTCGTCCAATTAGAGAATATATCAAAAATCGTGTTAAACAAATGATTGATAATCAAATTAATGGCGGAGCAATGAAATTTTTCTCGCTACCTTTTGGAATGAATGTAGATAATTTTTCTCGTCGTGATGAGAATGTAATTGATATTAAAGTTGAAAAGTAGTCTAAAAATAAAATCTTTTGAGGTAGAAATAATGGCACGAATTAATGGTGTTGATGATCAAGATGTAAATGAATTGGCAGAAAGAATTTTGACAGATGTTTTTCAATCGCTGGCCGAGTATTCTTTTGTTCATACTCCAGAGCAACTACAACAGCTAGTTTCTGACCCAGAAACAGATCCTATTTTTTTACAAGAAGTTAAAGATGATATTTTGGAGATTTTAGGCAAATGAGAAAATTTATTTTATCTTTGTTAATGGTATTTTTTTTAAGTGGTAATTTATTTGCACAAGAAAATCTTTCTGAAACGTCCAAAGAAGGTAGAAAACAAATAGGTAATTTAGTTTTAGAAAGTATTCCAGAAATTTCCCAGCCAATCTTTGAACGCACGGCACAGTATCAAAATGTTAGAGCAGCAACTTTTATGGGCTGGCACCCTGTAAACAAAGGTGTTTTGATTTCTACAAGATTTGGTGATTCTGCTCAACTACATTATGTTGCTAGCCCAAATTCTTATCGTAAGCAATTAACTTTTTTTCGTGAACCCGTAGCTAATGCTTCTTATAGTCGAAGTAAAGAGCATAAAGGCTTTGTTTTTGCTATGGACAGAGGCGGAGGAGAATTTTTTCAATTTTACTGGTTTGATGAAGAAAGTGGACGACATACTTTATTAACAGATGGAAAGTCTCGTAATGAATCTTTTGTTTGGTCAAATAAAGGCGATAGGGCTGCATTTGTTAGCACTAAACGTAATAACCGAGATTTTGATATCTATTTGATGGAAGGAAAAGACTTAAAAACTGTTAAGTTGTTAAAAGAGGTTGTTGGACAATGGAATGTTCAAGATTGGTCAGCAGATGACAGTAAACTATTAATTAATAATTATATTTCTGCTAATGAAAGCTATTTGTTTGTCTTAGATGTTGCCACAGGTGAGCTAAAAGAAATCAACCCAACTCAAAAAACTAAAAAAATTTCTTACCAAGATGCGCAATTTTCTGCTGATGGTAAAGGCATTTATTATGCTTCGGATGAAGGAAGCGAATTTTTACAACTTACCTACTATGATTTAGCTACAAATAAAAAACAGATTCTTTTACCAAATTTGAATTGGAATATTGAAAATATTGCTGTGTCGGATAACGGACAATGGTTTGCATATGCTGTCAATGAAGGTGGAATTAGCAAACTTTACTTAACCAATACAGCAAATTTTTCTAATCCACAAAATGTAGCACTAGAAAAAGGTGTAATTGGGCGACTAGATTTTGATCCAACTAGTACACAGCTAGGTTTTAGTTTTAGTTCTGCTCAAACGCCAGGCGATGTCTATTCTTATGACTTAAGTAATAAAACTGTTACTCGTTGGACAACTAGCGAAGTAGGAGGATTAAATCCAGATAGTTTTGTTAATCCTGAATTGATTGAATATCCAAGTTTTGACAACATAGATGGAAAAGCTCGATTAATTCCTGCTTTTTATTACAAACCAAAAACGGATAAAAAATCTTTACCTGTAATTATTAATATTCATGGAGGCCCTGAAGGTCAATCTCGCCCATCATTTAATGCAACTATTAACTATTGGGTAAATGAATTGGGTGCAGCCGTGTTAGTTCCAAATGTTCGTGGTTCAAGTGGTTATGGAAAGACTTATTTAGAGCTAGATAATGGTTTTAAGCGGGAGGATTCTGTAAAGGATATAGGTAAATTATTGGACTGGATTGCAACACGTCCAGAACTTGACCCTAGCCGTGTTGCTGTAATTGGTGGTTCTTATGGCGGTTATATGTCTTTGGCTTGTATGACACATTTTAATGCACGCTTAAAATGCGCTGTTGATATTGTAGGAATAAGTAATTTTGTTACTTTTCTGGAAAGCACTCAAGAATATCGTCGTGACCTACGCCGTCCAGAATATGGAGATGAACGCGATCCTAAAATGAAAGAATTTTTGCTGAATATTTCTCCTACAAATAATGCTAGTAAAATTACTAAGCCACTTTTTGTTGTACAAGGAAAAAATGATCCTCGTGTACCACTAAGCGAAGCAGAACAAATGGTAAAAACAGTAAAAAATAATGGTGGTGTAGTCTGGTATTTGCTAGCAAATGATGAAGGTCATGGATTTCGCAAAAAAGTTAACCAAGAATTCTATCTAAGTGCATTAAGTGTATTTTTTGAAGAACACTTACTAAAATAGAAAGATTTTCAACTTAAAAATAATAAGGCCACTACCAAGTTATTACTTTTGATAGTGGCTTTTGCATTTGTGAGAGATTTAAGATCACACAACTGAAAATAGCCAAAAAACCATGAAAAAAACTAAGGTCGAAAAGTTGCTAAAAGAAAATCTGTTCCTGCGCGATGGCAATTAGAGCAAAGCCTAAGACCTTGACCATAAAAGGCACCATCGGCAGAACCGCTAAAAGTCTCAAAGAAAACCCAACCATTTCCATCATTACCGCTTTGTTCTTCTACTTTAATCATTACAGAATAACCACTTACCTGCGTTGTACTACCAAGGTAAAGCTCCTTAACCATTGAAGCCCCAATATCCCAAGTATTTTTACCTGCTCGTAAATTTTCTACTAAAATAGGATTGTAGAAAGTACGAACGTTACCACCATGTGGGCCAGTTGAAGGATGAACAGTAGGTTCAGCTAAAAATTGCTCTTTATATCGTCCAGCCTTTAACCAGGCTAGCATTTTTTTCTTCTTTATAGGTGGAATCATATTTTGACGAGCAGCTTTTGAGTTAAGGAGTTGTTCTAAATTTTCTAAATTAGCAATAAACTCGTCATTTTGAGCATTAACTGTATTATTTGTATTAGTAAAAGTTATTGATAAGCAAAGGGTTAATAAGCAGGTAATAATAGCAATCTTATATTTTTTCATTTTTTTATTCCTAAAATTAAGTGTGTCTATTCTACTAATTTTCTTTGCAAAGTTTAAAGACACTAACAAAAACTTTTATTCCCCAAAGTAAAAATTTTCCTGCAAAATTCTGGAAAAATTTTGATAGAAAAAATTTTTTCCCATCGCCATATATTAGTGAAAGTAAAATACAAGTTAATTATACGAAAGGGAGTTCCATTATGAAAGACTATCAACGTTTATTAAATAAATTTTATTCACTAACATTTTCACTTCAATTAAGAAGTATATTAATAAAAATAGTAGCATTTGCATTATTTATTGCTACTTTTTTAATCAATATGTCTTGGTTTGACCCTACAGAGACAAACTTTTTTTCTCGTGCAGTAGGTACAATTGCTTCAACTTTAGCTGTTCCTGCACTTTTTATGATTATTGCTAGCCCGCTAACTAGCATGACTATTGCTTCTTTATATCTTAAGACTCGGCAAGCTAAAAATAGCAGTTATGGACATACAGGCTCATCTGAAGAAGCAATACTTTCCGAGCGTATGAAGTTTACTCCTTTTCGTAAGGTTTTGACTGCTGGCGCACTAGCCCTTTCTATGTTAGCTAGTGGTTTCTCTTATGTTGCTATGGTTCCTCCAGCAGCAACAGCAACAATGGTTCGACCAGCTATTGAAAAAGTAGCAGATTCAGAAAATGCTTGGGGAGAATATAATTTAGCTATTCAAGATATGTTGGATTTTCCGCTTGCTGCTAGTAAAGTTCCTGATAAATCTGTACAAGAACTTCTAGGTAATTTAACTATTCAACAAATGAAAGAACCAGGTTTTTCTAATTTAGAAAAAGTGGCTTTAGGTGAAGAAGAATTTAATGAGGCACAACTTGCTTATTTAGATAAACATCAAGGTGCAATTAAGCATTTAATTGCTGGTGCAAAGCTTTCTAAAACTCAGTTTCATTCTGAAATACCTACTTTTGTTTCACCTGTTCCAAATCTTTTACAAATCAGAGGTTTAACACTTTTAGCGGCAGCAGAAACACGCCGCTTACTAGATCAAGGAAAAGCCCAAGAAGCTGTAGAACTAGCCTTAGCTAATTATGAAATGGCAACTGATGTTGGAGCAGAAAGCAATAGCACTTTAATTTCTGCATTAATTGCTATTGTATGTCGTGGAGTTTCTGCAAAATCTTTATTTAATGTAATTTATTCTGGAAAAACAACAGCGGAAATGGATAAAGAAATTGCTAGACGAGTTGATGAACAAGATCGCCGTATGCCTAATGCTTATCAAAGTATGCTTTGGGAAACTCAAGCTATGAATGTTTCTATGGAAGAAATTTTAGTAAAAAATAATATTCTTAAATTTGCTGGTGACGAATCTTATTTATCTGGTTCTGGTGCTGAACAATTATTTAAGGTATTTCCAGGACTTCGTGTTAGAACCTTTAATAGCCTTTATGCTCTTAATCAAGAACATGTTAACAAAGTACGAAAAAGTGTAGAAAGTTGGGATTTTGCTTCTACAAGAGAAGTTTATAAAGATTTATTAAATGTAGGCTATACAGATATTTTAAGGTTGTCTCCTAGTGATATGGTTGCCCGTACTATGTTTTATGTTTCCTTACCAAATATTGCTGCCACAATGAGAAGCTTATATGTAGGTGGTTCATTTGGTGAAACGATTACAATCTTTGCTGCCGCTTCAGCTTATAAAAAAGAACATGGACAATTTCCTAACACTTTAGACTTAGCTTTGAAAAATACAGGTCTTACTCCTCAAATTGATGTAGCTACTGGTAAGGAAATTGGCTATCGTTTAGAAAATAGTACCCCTATAGTATGGTTTGCTGGAGTTGATGGTCAAGATAACAATGGGCAAGTAGCCTATCCAGCAGTTGAACGAGATCAAGCTATTGCAGGTAAGGATTTAGTCTATAGCTATGGCAAATTACCTCTTAGTAAGTAACTTACCTTTAGTCCAAAAACTTAAATTAATAGAGGTGTGGAAATAGATTCCACACCTTTTTGTTTTAATTAAAAATTTTCTGGAAAAATTTGGAAAAAATTAGAAAAAATTTTGATAGGAAAACTTTTTTCCTATCGCCATGCATTAGTGAAAATAAAACATAAATTAAGGGAGTTTTAGATTATGAAAAACTATCAAGACTTAGTAAACAAATTTTACTCACTAACATTTTCACTACAACTAAGAAGCATATTTATAAAAATAGTAGCATTTGCATTATTTATTGCTACTTTTTTAATCAATATGGCTTGGTTCGGCTCTACAGGAACGAACTTTTTTTCTCGTGCAGTAGGCACAATTGCTTCTACTTTAATAGTTCCAGCACTTTTTATGATTATTGCTAGCCCATTAACTAGTATGGCAATAGCTTCTTTATACTTTAAGTCCCGACAAGCTAAAAATAGCAATTTTGGGCATACAGGCTCATCTGAAGAAGCTACACTTTCTGAGCGTATGCGCTTTACTCCTTTTCGCAAAGTTCTTACCGCAGGTGCTTTAGCTCTTTCTATCTTAGTTGGTAGTTTTTCATATATTGCTATGGTTCCTCCTTCAGCAATAGCCTTTAAGCCCAGCCGTTTGACTATTGAAAAAGTAGACGACTCAGAAAATGCATGGGTTGAGTATAATTTAGCTATTCAAGATATGTTAGATTTCCCAATGGTTGCTAGTAAAACAGCAGATAAATCTGTGCAAGAAATTATTGGGGATTTATCTATTAAACAAATGAGTAATCCCGGTTATGTTGGATTAGAAAAAGTAGCTTTAGAGGAAGAAAAATTTAATGAAAAACAACTGTCTTATTTAGACAAGCACCAAGCTACATTTAAACATTTAATAGCTGGTTCTAAGCTTTCTAAATCCCAGTTTACTAGTGAAATGCCTACTTTTACTACACGCGTTCCAAACCTTTTACAAATGAGAGGTTTATCTATTGTAGCTAGTGCGCAAGTACAACGTTTAATTTCTGAAGGTAAAACACAAGAAGCTGTAGAACTGGCACTAGCCAACTATGAGATGGCAACCGATGTTGGGGCCGAACCTAATGCTTCTTTAATTGCTAGTCTTATTTCTGTTGTCTGTCGTGGTATTGCTGCAAAATCTTTATTTACTATTATTTATTCACAAGCTACAGATGCCAAAATGGATATAGAAATTGCTCGTCAAATTTCAGCCCAAGACCGCCGTATGCCAAATGCTTTTCAAGCTTTATCTGTTGATTTACAAGCATCTCAAAATTCTTTTGAAGATATACTACTTAACAATAACCTTAGTAAATTTAATAATGATATATCTCCTGTTCCAGTTGCTGCTGAAAATTTAGCTAAATATTTTCCTGGCCTAAGAGTAAGAATTTATAATAGCTTGATAGACATAACTCAAAATTGCTTAAAACAATTACAACCAGGTTTAGAAAATTGGGATTTTCAAGCCTTAGAAGAATTTAACAAAGAAATGGAGTCTAAAGTATTTCAAAATGTATATGATCCAGCCACTTATATTGCTGCCAACTTGGTCTATATTTCTCTTCCTAGTGGAGCAGCAACAATGAAGAGCTTTTATAACAGTAACAACATGGGACAATCACTTACTGCATTTGCTGCAATTTCGGCTTATAAAAAGAACCATAATCAATTTCCTGCTACTTTAGAAATGGCAATGTCTGAAGCAGGTCTTTCAACTCCAGTAGATCTTGCTACAGGTAAACAAATAGGTTATCGCCTAGAAAATGCTAATTCTATAATTTGGTTTGCTGGTGCTGATGGTCAAGATAATGGTGGACAAACTCCATATACTATTGAAGAACGTGTTTCTTCTATTGCAGGTAAGGACTTAATATTTAAGTATGGTGAAATTCCTTTCCACAAAAAAGGCCAATAATTGAAGCAAATATCAAAAACTCCTTTAATTTTCTTGAAAAAGCCTAGTGATTATAGCTAGGCTTTTTTGTTATGTTTTTAAATAATACAAATATTCTAAGAGGTTAAAAAAAGTGATTAAAATTAAAAAATTCAGCAAAAAATTAGATAGAAAATTCTTTTAATTGTCGCCACTTATTATGTAAGGAGGCGTTCTATGAACACTATTATTTCAATCTACAAAGCAAAACAGGATCTAAGCGAAAGTATGGTTACTATGAAAATAGACTTGGTGGAAAAAGTCAAAGAAATATTTGGACAAGCTTTAGAAACACCTAAAGAAAATAGAAGAGAATTTTTAGCTACAGCTTGTTATCAAAACCAGGAGCTATATAAAGAAGTTCTTTCTTTGCTTATTGCACATGAGGAAGCAGAATCATTTTTAGAAAAACCTGCGGCTAATTTTGCAGCTAAATTGGTTAAACACGAAAAGGAAAACCTAGCTAGCAATAGTAAAGAAGCTTTTTTGGAACAGCTTACAGGACGTGTTGTAGATGGAAAATACTTAATAGAAAAACTATTAGGCCAAGGTGGAATGGGAGCAGTTTATCAAGCTATACATTTAGGTACTAAACGACCTGTAGCCTTAAAAGTAATTGCTCCTCAATTTATGGCACATACTGAGTTTGTAGAACGCTTTAAGCGAGAAGCTGAAGCTGCTGGACGGCTTTCTCATCCTAATGTTGTTAATGTTACTGATTTTGGTATTGCTGCTTTTGGTGCAGCACAGGTTGCTTATTTAGTGATGGAATATTTAAAAGGCTTGACTCTAGGAGCTTTACTAAAGAAAAAAGGAAAGCTACCTGTAAGTTTTACTATTGATATCCTAGAGCAAATTTGTTCAGCCATTGAGGAAGCACATAGCCAAGGCATTATCCATCGTGACCTAAAACCAGATAACATTTGGCTAGAACCTGATGGTAGAGGTAGCTATCACGTTAAAGTGCTAGATTTTGGCCTTGCTAAACTTCATTCTTCACAACCTACAACAAATCTTTCTACTCCTCTAAGCAATCTGCTTCCTACAGTAGACCCAGATAAAATTTCTTTATCTTTTGATTATCAAAAGATTAAAACTAATAAACATCGAACGTCTGATAATGAAGGAGTAATGATTTTTACTGATGAAAAAGAAACTAAAATTATGGAGCCATCACAAACAGCAGGTAATTTAGATCCTCAATCCGTCCCAGAATGGCTAACTCGTGTTGGGATGGTTTTAGGAACACCTCTTTATATGTCTCCAGAACAATGTAGCGGCCAAGCCTTAGAAAAAAGCTCAGATATTTATAGCTTAGGTATAATTGCCTATGAGATGCTAACAGGAGAAACACCTTTTACAGGTGATATGTATCAGTTAATTCAGCAACATACAGAAACTGCTCCAATCCCTTTACAAAAGAAAAGAAAAAATATTCCTTCTTCAATTGCTGATCTAGTAATGGCTGCTTTAGCTAAAAAGCCACAAGAGCGCATTATTAGTGCTAAAGCTTTTGCTACAGCACTTCGCGCTAACTCTGAAGGGGAAATCCCTTTAATACATCAAGCTTTTGGTATTTACTGGAAAGAATTTTTTCCAATAACAAGTGTTTCTATTGTAATAAACTTTATTTTTATCTTATTTAGTAGTTTACTTACAGCAAGTTTAGTTCAATTAAATTTTACTTTTCCACTTGAGGGTATTTTTCAATTAATTTGGTGGATTTTTCCTTTACTTGGTATTTTGTTAACAGGAGAAGTAAGCACAGGAGCATTTACTTTAGCTGTTAAACAATTTCAAGAAACAGGTACTATTTCTTCAACTAAAGTAATTTTAGGCTTGAATAAACACCTAGGACAAATACTTATTACTGCGTTGCAAAATTACTTAGCAGCAGTTTCGCAAATTTGGAAATTTATTTTTCCAGCTTTTCGATCTTTAGTTTATTCTTCATTTACTAGCCCAAGTTTAGTATTAGAAAATAAACAGCCTTATCAAGTAAGACAATCTTCTAAAGAATTAGTAACAAAACTTTATTCTCTAGCTTCTAGCTTAAAACTAAGATTTTTAATTACTAAGGTTATTAGCTTTTTTCTTTTTTTAGTTAGCGTTATGGTTTGCTATGTTACTTTGGGACAGTCAGAACAGTATTCTTTAACTATTTCTTTGATAGCAACAATATTATTGCCAGGACTATTTATGATTATAGTTAACCCATTAATTGATATGGCAATAGCATTGCTTTATTTCAAAGCTAGAGAAGCTAATGGTGAAATTGTTTATCAACAAAAAGGTTTAGAAGAAATAGAAATTTCTGAAAAATTAAGATTTTCCCGCCGTCGCAAAGTTTTAGTTGCAGTATCTTTAGTTTTATCAATTGTGTTTTCTAGTTTTTCTTATATTTTGATTATTCCTCCATTTGGCAAACCTTTTATCCCTGAACGTCCAGTTATTGAAAAATTATCAAATGAAGAAAATGCTTGGTTTGAATATGATTTAGCTCTACAAGATATGTTAGAGTTTCCTATTGGCTTTAGTTACACCAATAACAAACCTTCACAGGAATTTGTTGGAGAAATGATACGTCAACAAATAAAAAATCCTGGTTTTTCTAATTTAGAAAAAGTAGCTTTAAGAGAAGAGGATTTTAATGAGCAACAACTATCTTATTTAGATAGCCATAAAGAAGCTATAAAGCATTTACTTAAAGGTGCAAAACGTCCTAAAGCTCAATTTTATAATGAGTCACCAGCTACTATTAATTCTCAAACTCCTAACTTACTACAAATACGTGCTTTAACTATTTTAGCTGCCGCAGAAGTGCGCCGTTTACTAGATCAAGGAAAAACACAACAAGCCGTAGAACTAGCTCTAGCCAACTATAAAATGGTTACAGATATTGGAGCAGAAGCTAACACCACTTTAATTTCTAGCTTAATTTCTATTATATGTCGTGCAATTGCCGCAAAATCATTATTTGCTGTAATTTACTTTGGCACTACTACATCAGAAATGGACAAGGAAATTGCTAGATTTGTAGATGAACAAGATCGCCGTATGCCCAACGCTTATCAAGCTCTTGTTTGGGAAACTCAAGCTATGGATATTTCTATGGAAGAGGCATTAATAAAAAGCAATTATTCTTCTCTTAATGAAGAATGGCCCTTTTTTGGTTCTAGCAAAGTTCAATGGATAAGAGCCTTTCCTGGCCTATGTATTAGAACTTATAATAGTTTGCATATAGTTAATAAACAGTATTTGCAAAAAGTTAGCAGCGTTTTAGAAAATTGGGATTTTGCTTCTACACAAAAAATTTATCAGGAGTTACTTAACAAAGAATTAGACGATATTTTAAGTTTATCTCCTAGTGATACTATTGCTCGTACTATGTTTTATATTTCTATACCAAATATGTTAGCCACAATGAAAAGTTTATATGTTGCTAATTCATTTGGTAATGGAGTTACAGTTTTTGCTGCTGCTTCAGCTTATAAAAAAGAGCATGGAAAATTTCCTGATACTTTGGATTTAGCCATTAATGGTTTAGGTCTTAACCCTCAAATTGATGTAGCTACTAACAAAAAAATAGGTTATCGCTTAGAAGATGATAAGCCTGTTATTTGGTTTGCTGGTGTTGATGGTCAAGATAATAATGGAAAAATAGCTTATGGTCTTGATCGAGATAAGCCCACTTTTGGTAAAGATTTAGTTTATAGGTATGGAAAATATCCTCTTAACAATTAACCATTCTCTCATTCCTAATCCTACTTGTATTAGCCTAGTTAAAATTTTTAACTAGGCTATTTTATTTTAGGCTATTTATTTTATACTTTTTAACTCTCTGTAGAGTCTAGCTTTAGCCATGCTCCATTCCCGATTAGCTGTTGCAGGGGAAATTTCTAGCACTTCAGCCGTTTCTTCAATGGAAAGTCCGCCAAAAAAACGTAGCTCTACTATTTGACCTTGTATTGGGTCTACTACAGCAAGCTTAGTTAATGCGTCATCTAAAGCAATTAAATCTATATCAGGTGGAGCTTCTGATAAGCCTATAACAGTTTCTAAAGGAACTTTTTGGTCATTTCCACCACGTTTAAGACGGCTACGTCCTCTAGCATGATCAATTAAAATACGGCGCATTATTTGTGCAGCAGCACCAAAGAAATGAGAACGGTTTTTCCAGTCTACTTGAGATTGATCTATTAATCTAATATAAACCTCATGTACAAGTGCTGTAGCCTGTAATGTATGGTTAAGTCGTTCCATTTTCATATAATAATTAGCCAATTGATGTAGTTCGTCATAAACAATAGCCATTAGTTGTGCTAAGGCTTCTTTGTCTCCGCTACTGCAATTTAATAGTAATTGCGTTACGTTACTTGATGGATTCATTTTTAATCCTTTCTTAATTGGCTAAATCCTATATTATTTGCTAATTTTATAGTCACTGCTTTAATCTACCTAAATATTTCTATGACTATTTGTTGGCTGGGAATTAATATAGTTTATGAACTTTGATGCTTTATTACCAACAGGAACTATTTTGGCTAATCGTTATGAAATTTGCAATCCTTTGGGTGAAGGGGGAACAGGTATAGTTTATTTAGCAAAAGATAATAAACTTAATGACTTTAGAGCTATTAAGCAAATGGCTGCTGAATATGTAAGCATTGAAGAATATACAAAAGCTGTTAGCGATTTTCGTCGTGAAGCAGAACTACTTTCTAAAATAAAACATCCCTCTATCCCAAGATTTTATGATTATTTTGTTGCTGATGGTTATTATTATTTAGTAATGGAATATATTACGGGTATAACCTTACTAGACTTATTGGAACAAATTCAAAAACCTATTTCGGAAAAACGTGCTACTAAATGGGGAATTAAGCTTTGTGAAGTATTAAGCTATATTCATAATTATGAGCCACCGATAATTTACCGAGATATGAAACCAGCTAACATAATGTATAATAAAGAGTTAAACCAACTATACATTATTGATTTTGGTACAGCTAGATTTGTAGCTGCACTGCAAATGGTAGACGTTACTGCGGTTGGGACATTGGGTTATGCTCCACCAGAACTTTTTCATGGTATTGTAAGACCCGAAACAGATATTTATTCTCTAGGTGCTACATTAATTCATTTATTAGTAGGTAGATGTCCAAATTTTAACCTTAATTATGGTTTTAACTTTGCTCAAAACCCAAGTCCCAGCCAACTTAACCTAAGCATTTCTCCGCAAATGGATGAAATTCTAGTAAAAGCAGTTTCTATGCGTCCTAGTGATCGCTATTCTTCAGCAGAAGAGCTAAAACAAGCATTAATTAATCATTTAGCTACTATTTTAAGCTAGAGGTTAATTACTTGCTTTTTGAGCAGACTTAAAACCTGAGCCACTGACCCCAGGTTGATCAAACTGCTCCATAAATTCTGGTAAAGCAGGCTCTTTCTGCATCTGCATTCCTTTAGTTATTGCCCAACGATGTAACCAAGAAACTCCAACCTTACCAGTATATTTATCAGATAAATTGTAGGATTTGTCTTTTAATGCTTCCTCTAAGGAAATAAATTGATAATTTCTACCCTTTAACATTTCTATTAGTTTGTCTAAATGTTCGGCATTTAATAAATTAGCGTGTAAAAGTAAAATTTGAGGTACTTCATACCCAACAACATCTAAGGAAAGCTTCTCATAAAATACAAACATTTTTTCCATATAAGGAATATATTCTGTTGCTACACGATCAGCAGTTTTTTTATCATTTTGCTCTTTTGCTTTGCGATAAACATTAGCAAACAGCCATTCAGAGTTATCAATTGTTACAGGAGCAATAACATAGTTTTGATTTAAGAGAAATTTTTCAAAAGCTGTTTTAGTCTCTAAATCCGGGCCAGTATTTAGAAAAGGATGACGAAAATATTTTACTTTTCTGTTTTTAACCAAAGTATTAGTAATTTTCTCACCTTGTAAAACATTTTCTTGAAAATCTGTTAACGAGGTACGGTAAAAATAGGGATGCGAATAAGTATGATTTCCAAGCTCAAGGCCAGCATCTAACCATAACTGTAAAATAGCAGTACGTTCTTTTAACTCATCATTTTGATAAAGTTTACTTTCATTAACAAATCCAATAGCAGGAATTTTGTTTTTAGTAATTTGATTTATCAATTTGCTGGTCATTTCTTTTAGTGGTTTAATAGCTTCCTGTTGGCCTTGTTGAGGCAAATCATCAAAAGTAATAGCTACTTGTCTTTTGATAGGTTTTGTTGATGGAATTAAATTTGCTGTAACAGAGTTTACAAAAGTTATTGACAGTAAAAACAGAAAAATGATTAATAGCCTAAGCATCTAACACAATTTCCTTTTGTTTATTTTTTTGGAGTGATGCGAACTTAGACTTTTAATCTAATTGGCTAATTTAGATATAGGTGGGAAACCACAAATAGACCTGTTGGTAAGTACAATTTATGAAATCTGTATTGGTAATTGCACATGACTTTCCTCCTTTTGGAGGAGGTGGAGTGCTAAGAGTTCTTAAATTTACTAAATATTTACCAGAATTTGGCTGGAACCCAATAGTTCTATCTGTTGATCCTACGTATTATCCAGTAGGATTATTGGATTATTCCTTAATGTCGGAAATACCTGAACAAGTAAAAATCTATCGTACCAAAACAGCTATTAGTGCATATAAAATTAAAGAAACCAATAAGAAAGAAAATAAAAAATTTAACTGGCGAAATATTTTAGAAAATTTTATTCCAGATAGCTTTCGAGTTATTCAAGATCATGGTTTTTTTTGGCTTCCATATGCTTTGGCTAAAGCGCAATCAATTATTCAAAAAGAGAATATCCAACTAATTTTTACTACATCACCACCTCATAATGTCCATATTTTAGGTAGCATATTAAAAAAAAGATATGGTTTAGCCTGGGTAGCTGATTTTCGAGATGGTTGGACAAGAAATGAAATGTATACAGCCGAATCTGCTTTAAGACAGCAAATTGATAAAGTATTTGAACGCTTTATTGTTAATCTTGCAGATCAAATAATATGCGTTACTCCAGAACTAGCAGAAGATTTTTATCAAGATTATCCTAAAGTTAAGAAAAAGACTTCTGTTATTTATAATGGCTTTGATCCAGCAGATTTTGAAAAATTAAATAAAGTAGAAAAAGATAAAAATACTTTTACACTATCCCATATTGGCTCTTTAGCTGCTAAACCTAATAGAAGCCCAGAAATAATTTTGCAAGCTGTAAGCTCAATAGCTATTACCAATAAGGAATTTAAGGAAAATTTTAGGCTTGAGTTTGTTGGCCCAGTGCTTAATCTACCTTTAGAAGAAATGATTACAAAATATAGCTTAGAGTCTATTTGCTCAGTAGTTGGAGTAGTGCCACATCTTAGAGCTTTAGAACATATGCAAAAAGCAGATGCTCTTTTGTTATTAACCAACCACAAACAAAAATTTGGAGATAATGCAATTTTAGCAGGCAAATTTGGAGAATATTTATTTACAGCTAACCCAATTTTAGCAGTTGTTTCAGAGGGAATAGCTAAAGATATTATTGAAAATTATGATTTAGGTTACGTAGTTTCCCCGGATGATTTAGAGAAGACAAAAGAATTTTTATATGAGCTTTTTTATAAATGGAAAAATAAATCTTTGCCAAATAATAAAGACAAAGGCTTAACAAGCTTATTTAATCGTAAATGCTCAACAGAAAAATTAGCAAATATATTTAACAATTTGTCTTAAAAAATAATAAAGGTACTAAAATTTTTAGTACCTTTATTAAAAACTCTAAAATTAATAATTAGTTGTAAGCTGGTGTAGGGCCAAAATTTGAACGCTTATCAAAAGTAACTTTTTTAATTGAGATTTTTTCTGATGGTCGTTCTGTTCCTGGTTGAGTTGGAGAATTTGAAATTATCCCTACCACATTCATTCCTTCTATAACTCGGCCATAAACCGTATATTGTCCATTCCATTCAGGTTTAGCCGATTCACAAATAAAAAATTGACTTGTAGCACTATTGATATCATTTCCACGACGTGCAGCCGAAACAATGCCTCGCACATGCGGACGGGCATTAAATTCTGCTGGCACTGTAGCCTGCCCTGGTTGGCCCATTCCCCAACTTTCTGGCGGGCCACTTTTGCTATTTGGATCTCCACCTTGAATAATTACACCAGGAATAATTCGATGAAATGCTACTCCATCATAAAAACCTTCTTTAGATAATTTTTTAAAATTTTCTACATGTTTAGGTGCTTCATTAGGGAAAAACTCAATTACTATTCTTCCTACATCTGTTTCTAAAATTGCTACTTCATCATCAACTTTATCTGAGGGTGTAGCATTAGGATTAGGTGAGGTGTTGTTAGTAGGGGTAGTTGTTTTAGTGTCATTTTCACAAGCAAGCGCAAAGATTGATAAAAAGAGGAAGAGTAAAAATAATAATGTTTTCGCTTCTACTTTAAGCATTAGATTTACACCTTTCTTCCAAAAGATTTTTAAGAATTTCATTAACCATTTGAGGGTTGGCCTTTCCTGCTGTAAGTTTCATTACTTGACCAACAAAAAAGCCTATTAAACTTTGTTTACCTTTGCAGTATTGTTCTAACTGCTTAGGGTTTTCATCTATAACTTTAGCGGCAATATTTTGAATTTCTGTTGTGTCTGTTATTTGTATTAGTCCTAATTCTTCAACTAAAACTTTAGGTGATTTGCCACTTTGAAACATTTTTTCAAATACTTCTTTAGCCATTTTGCCGCTAATTGTATTGTCTATAATTAAATTAACTAGCTCTCCTAAATCCGCAGGTTTAATAGGACAAGCGGTAATCTCTAAGTTAGCGTTTTTTAACTCTCCTAAAAGCTCACTTAGCACCCAATTAGCCGACATCTTAGCATTGCTAGAGTTTTTAACTACTTCCTCATAATAATCTGCCATTTGCCGAGATTGAGTTAAAATTATTGATTCTTCTAAGCTTAGCTTATACTCTTGCTGTAACCGTTCTCGGCGTGGTTCTGGCAGTTCTGGTAATTCTTTGGCAATTTCTGCTAAATATTGGCTAGAAACAACAATTGGAGCTAAATCTGGTTCAGGAAAATAACGATAGTCATGAGCTTCTTCCTTACTACGCATTACATAAGTTCGACCTTCTCGCTCATTCCAAAGTCTGGTTTCTTGGCTAATTCGGCCACCTTCTTTTAATACTTTAATTTGGCGGGCAATTTCATAATCTAGAGCTTTTTGTAGAAATCGGAAAGAATTTAAGTTTTTAATTTCTGTCTTAGTGCCAAGTTTTTCTTGTCCAACTGGTCGCACTGAGACATTAGCATCACATCTTAAACTTCCTTCTTCCATATTCCCATCACAAACACCTACATAAATTAAGGTTTTACGTAAGTATTGCACATAGTCATAAGCTTCCCAGCTACTACGAAAATCAGGCTCGCTTACAATTTCTGCTAATGGAACACCGCTACGATTTAGGTTTACATAAGATTTAGTGTCAGACTCTAACATCCCTTCATGCAATGATTTACCAGCATCTTCTTCTAGGTGTAAGCGAGTAATATTAAAACGTTTCTTTTTCCATTCAATAGGACGGCCCTGATCATCTCTTGGACTAGTAAGAATTTCTACCCAACCATTTTTAGAAAATGGCTCATCATATTGGGAAATTTGATAACCTTTTGGTAAATCAGGGTAAAAGTAATTTTTACGAGCAAAAATAGATTTATTATTTATTTCTAAATTTAATGCTGTAGCTGCTTTGGCGGCCATTTCCAAAACTTTTTTATTAAAAACCGGTAACGCGCCCGGCATTCCTAGACAAACTGGACAAGTATCAGCATTTGCTTCACCACCAAATTGAGCCGAACACCCACAAAAAATTTTAGTTTGTGTAAGTAGTTGAGCATGGATTTCTAATCCAATTACAGCTTCATAAACTTTATCCACTTTTGCGCCTCGTTTTAATATTTTTAATATATAGAATTGAAAATAGAAGGGGTTATTGTAACTAAGCCAGCAGAGAAAAAAAATTAATTTAACCGGAACAAGCAATTTCGGAAAAAAAGGTTGCCTTAACAAAGAAAAACGATTAAAAATCTTTTCGCTGTAAAAAGCTTAATGGGCCGTTAGCTCAGTTGGTAGAGCAGCAGACTCTTAATCTGCGGGTCGCTGGTTCGATCCCAGCACGGCTCATCAATTAAATTAATAACTTAAAGCCATCAATCTATGATGGCTTTTTTAGTTTTTACCTCAAAGCTTTTAGGGAAAATTAATAGCTTAAAAAGCAAAAAGGGAGATAACTTTATCTCCCTTAAAACCCACCATATTTTATTTATTGTGACACAGGTTTGACTATTGCTAGATTAATCAATTGTTTTGTCAGAATGTCTAGGATGTCTAAATTGTTTTCTCTCACCGCGCTTATTTTTGAATTGTTCTTTCATTTCTTCTAATTTTGCTTTTTGCTCTGGGGTAAATACCGCATTAATTTCATTGTGCATCTTAAATTTTTCACCCATCAATTTAGCTTTTAAGCCAGCCATTTCAGTTAATTTTTGTGTAGCAAGTGCTTCATTGTAAACATTACCTTCAAAGGCTTGACGTAATTCCTGTTTTTTTGTCCTAAGTTCTTGTACTAAAGGTTTAACACTTTCATAGTGATTTTGTTTAATTTGTTTGATTTGTGCTTTTTGATCATCGGTTAAACCAAGCTTTTCTGCCATAAAAGAGCGCATTCTATCGCCACGTCTATGATGTCTGCCTTGAAATTCACCTTCTACATTTTCTATAGCTGAAAGATCTGCAAATAAATCGCCTTCGCTCTTAGTATGGGCTGATACTAATTGAACAAAAGAAAAAGAGCCGACTAGTAATATTACTAAAGCTAAGAATTTGTTGATACCAGAAATTGTCCTCATGTTAATTTACCTTCCTTTATATAAAATTGCGTTTTAATTAATTTGTTACTGGTAAGAAACTATCGAAATAAAAAAAGTTTGGCAATTTTCAAAAAACTTGCTAAAACTTTTAAGCTTCTTAAAATATAATAATAACTCTTAAGGTATTTTATTAATTAAACATTATTAAAATTTCTAATTAATATTTGATAACAAAACAGTTGACAAAGCTTTTCTTCATAGATAGTCTATTTTTTAGCAAAGTGATTTTGTAAGAAATTTAAGGCATAAAATTATTTTCCAGCAACTTCATAAACTTTATGTGGTGTAACTTTAACTATTTTAGGTTTTCTTGGAGGCATTAATGAAAAAACGTCTTTATTTAGTTTGTTTTGCTTTAATAGCAATAATTTTTACTTTCCAACTTGCTCCTACAGCTAATTCTGCTACTCAAGGTCTGAATAAAACATTAAACATTACTGGAACAGGATTTGACAAACAACGCTACTCAGGCACTTTACAAGTTGTTTCAAGAAAGCTTGTTTCTCCTTCGGCTGATATAGAAGGTGTAACACTAACATGGAATGTTGGAGGGACAATTTATAAGGGAATTGGTATTTCTACAGACCGCATTCTTACAGCAACTTGGGGTGGTTCTAGTTGTAGTTTGGTTGTTTATGCTGTAGAAGGCAATCAACTAAAAGGTCTTTGGACTGTAGCAGGACAAAGTAAATTAGGCACGGAACTTGCCAACCTTTCTTCAGGCTCAGGAATAGCAGGTAGTTATAGAGTAACAGGTACAAATCTAAATGGCTCACCTTATAAAGGTTCTTTAGATATTACTCAACAAGGGCCGGTTTATCAGTTTTCTTGGAATACTGGTACAAAATATGAGGGAATTGGCATTAAAACACAAGACTTAATTTCTGTTGCTTATGGTGCAAATGGAAAAGATATATGTGGCGTTGTACAATATGAAATTACGGACACAGGTCTTAAAGGTGGTAAATGGGGTATGTATGGAGAAAATGCAATTGGTACAGAACAAGGTACTCTTAGATAGATTATTTGCTGAAAAAGTTTATAGAACAATTAAATATTAATAAAAAATACTAGCTACAAAGTTTTAGATATCAATAAAATTCTCTAGCTAGTATTTTTGCTTTAATTAAATTTTTAGCCAATTTTTTAGAAATTATGATATAACTTCAAGCTATTTTACTACTTTTGCTACAATAGTTTTTCACCCAAAAATTTAAGGAGCTTTCATTATTTATGAGCGCAACACGTCCGCTAACAATTCTTTGTCTAGCTAGTTATGAAAAGGGCGCAGAGTTTATGCGAGAATGCAAAAGGCAAGGTTGTCGTGTCTTTTTAGTTACTTCTCAAAGTATTGCTAATGCTGATTGGCCTAGGGAAAGTTTAGATGACGTTTTCCTAATTCCTGATCAGGATAAAAAATGGAATCGTAGCGATGTTATTTATGGAATTAGCTATCTAGCACGTAGCCAAAAAATTGATCGAATTGTAGCACTTGATGATTTTGATGTTGAAACTGCCGCTGCACTTCGTGAACATCTACGAGTTCCGGGTATGGGCGATACTACTGCACGCTATTTTAGAGATAAACTTGCTATGCGGGTTCAGGCTAAAGATTCAGGAATCAATGTTCCTGATTTTTGTCATGTGCTTAATTATGATGACTTAAGAGATTTTATGCAGCGAGTTCCTGCACCTTGGTTAATTAAGCCCCGTTTTGAAGCTTCTGCAACAGGAATTAAAAAAATCAATAACGAGTCAGAACTTTGGCCTGTTATTGATAAATTAGGCGATCAACAATCTTTTTATGTAATGGAAAGATATGTTCCAGGAGATATTTTTCACGTAGATTCAATAGTTTCTGAACGACAAATAGTTTTTGCTATGGCTAATCAATATGGTTATCCCCCAATGGATGTTGCACATCAAGGAGGAATTTTTACTTCTCGCACTATGGTTCGTGGCTCAGAGGATGAAGTAGCTATGCAATCTATGAACGCCCAAGTATTAAAGGCTATGGGGCTTGTTCGTGGTGTATCGCATACAGAATTTATTAAAGGTAGGGAAGATGGTAAGTTTTATTTCCTAGAAACTTCTGCGCGAGTTGGTGGAGCAAATATTGTTGAATTAAATGAAGCTGCTAGCGGGATTAATCTTTGGGCTGAATGGGCTAAAATTGAGATTTTACGAGGAGAAAAGCCTTATGAATTGCCCAAATTAAGAGATGATTATGCTGGGCTAATTGTTTCTCTTGCTCGTCAAGAATACCCTAGTATGGATGCTTATCAAGAAGAAGAAATTTATTGGCGTATGAAAAAACGTCATCACGTCGGCTTAGTAGTAAGATCACCTCGTCATGAGCGAGTGGAAGAATTAATAAATGGCTATGTCCAACGGTTTTATCAAGACTTTTTTGCTACTCAACCATTACCAGAAAAACCAGCAGATTAGACAAGTTTTTAAGTTATAAATGCAATGCTAAAGGCTGAAGAAATAATTGAGCTACTAAACTTAGAACCTCTAGTTGGAGAAGGTGGTTTTTTTCGTCGTACCTATTTTTCAAACATTAATTTTTCCCAAAATCTTTTGTCTCCTGAATATAATGGCACTCGGTCAATTGCGAGTGCCATTTATTATTTTCTTACTCCAGATACTTTTTCCGAAATGCACAAACTATTAAGTGATGAGATTTTCCATTTTTATTTGGGAGACAAGGTAGAAATGTTGCAATTACATCCTGATGGCAACGGGAAAATAATCACTATTGGTAATGACTTGGCCGCAGGAATTTACCCTCAAGTTTTAGTTCCTGCCCTGTCTTGGCAAGGTTTAAGGTTAGTTTCAGGCGGTAGTTATGCTTTACTTGGAACTACTATGTCACCTGCCTTTGATTATCAGGACTACATTAGCGGAAAACGAGATGATTTGATAAAACTCTATCCTCAATATAAAGAACTAATTACCAGTCTTACAAATAAATAAATTATGAAACTAGCAATTTTATTACTAATTTTAATGCTACCAACAATTTTAATGGCTCAAAGCAAAGACCCTATAAAATCTAAGCCTAAAGGCATTTTGCTAGAAGATTTAACTTGGGTAGAAGCTGAAAAATTGCTTAATGAAAAGTCAATAGTTGTTATTCCAGTAGGTGCAGCATCAAAAGAGCATGGGCCACACTTAAAACTAAAAAATGATTTAATAATTGCTGAATACTTAAAGAACCGTGTTTTAGCTGAGGCAAATGTAATTATTGCACCAACAGTAAATTATAATTTTTATCCTGCTTTTTTAGAATACCCTGGATCAACTTCACTTAGGTTAGAAACCGCTAGAGATTTAATTGTAGATATTTGTCATAATTTTTCTGCTCATGGTGTTAGACGTTTTTATGTTATTAATACCGGAGTTTCTACACGTAAGCCATTAAAATTAGCATCTGATTTGCTTACAGCGGAAGGAATTTTATTTGAGTATACAGACATTATTAAAATTGCTGAGGCAGTAGAAAAACAGATAAAAAAACAGCCAGGTGGAACACATGCCGACGAAATTGAGACATCCATTATGCTTTATATTGCTCCTGAATCTGTAGACATGAGCAAGGCTGTAAAAGATTATCATCCTGATAAAGGCCCGCTTACACGAAATCCTAACAACCCACAAGGGACTTATTCAGCTACAGGAATTTGGGGAGATCCAACATTAGCTACTAAAGAAAAAGGTGAAAAAGTTGTAGAAGCAATTGTTAGCGGGATACTTCAAGATATAGCAGAGCTTTCTAACAAGCCTTTCCCAAAAATTCATGCTAACGAACAACCAACAGAAGAAAAAAAGGAAGAAAAATAACTTACCAATATTCGCTATCAAAAGACTGACGCTTAAACTCTTCTAGTCGCCGGAGCGTCCCGGGAGTCGTGCTAGTAGGTAAGTTATTTATAGGAAAAAAGCTTACTTCAGCAATTTCTAAATTAGATTGTTTACTTTCTAGCGGTGAATTTTCCAAGACTTCAAAATCATTTATACAAAAAAGAGCAATATGGTCATTACGATTTTGATTAATATTTGAATAAACAGCACTTAGTTGAGCTTTTTTTACTTTTAATCCACATTCTTCTATAACTTCTCGACAAACGGCACTGTAAATCGTTTCTCCGCGATCAACTTTTCCACCAGGTAAATACCAACCTTGTGTGTAGGTATGACGAACTAATAACACTTTTTCTTGGTTAGTAATTAAGGCTCTTACCCCAAGGATTGTAGGCTCAAAGATTTTCCAATAAATTTGTCTTACACGATGAAAAGCTTGTATTACAGGTATTATTGCTTGCATAACTTAAGATTTTAGACTTATTTAGCCTTCAAGATAGCAAATCTTGTTAACGGCTTTTCTAAGCGTTCCTTTCTTGACGAATGGCGGATAGCTTCGTTAATTTTCTTATTCTACTATTCTAAAAATTTTATTTTGAGAGCAATTAATGATTTCCAGAAAAAAAACTGCCGTAGTTGATGTTGGTGGTCGTAAAGTCGGCGGCCAATATCCAATAGTCGTTCAATCAATGACAAATACTGATACAGAAGATGCTGAATCTACTGCAAAACAAGTAGCAGAATTAGCCCAAGCTGGTTCTGAACTTGTTCGCATCACAGTTAACACTAGAGAAGCAGCCGCAACTGTTCCAGCGATTTTTGAAAAACTAGACAAAATGAATGTTTCTGTCCCAATAATTGGAGATTTTCATTTTAATGGGCATTTACTTCTAAAAAAATATCCTGAGTGCGCCAAACTCTTAGCTAAATATAGAATTAATCCTGGCAATGTAGGATTTGGAAAAAGGCATGATGACAATTTCCGCCAAATGATTGAAGTTGCAATTGAAAATGATAAACCTGTCCGAATAGGTGTAAACTGGGGATCGCTTGATCAAGCTTTACTAGCAAAAATGATGGACGATAACGGCAAGTTAGCAGAACCTAAATCAGCCGATGATGTGCTAATGGATGCAATGGTTGAAAGTGCTATCACTTCAGCAGAATTAGCAGAAAGCTACGGACTAGCACATAATAAAATTATCTTAAGTGCAAAAGTTTCAAATGTTCAATCCCTGTTAAAAGTCTACCGTAATTTATCAACACGTGGCGACTATCCTTTACATTTAGGTTTAACTGAAGCTGGAATGGGTAGTAAAGGAATTGTTGCTAGTTCAGCAGCTTTAGCAATTTTACTACAAGAAGGTATTGGTGATACTATCCGAGTTAGCTTAACTCCTCGTCCGGGTGGGGAACGAAGCGAAGAAGTTCTAGTAGCACAACAAATCTTGCAATCTTTAGGTATTCGTAACTTCCTACCTGCTGTTACTGCTTGTCCAGGTTGTGGACGAACTACTAGCACATTATTTCAAGAATTAGCTGAACAAATCCAAGATTATCTTAACCGCCAAATGAAAGAATGGAAGGCAATTTACCCAGGTGTAGAAACCTTAAGAGTTGCTGTAATGGGTTGTGTTGTTAATGGCCCGGGCGAGTCCAAACATGCTGATATTGGTATTTCTTTGCCTGGAACAGGGGAAGAACCCCGCGCACCAGTCTTTGTTGATGGCAAATTATTTACTACACTACAAGGTAGTGATATTGCTAGTAATTTTATGACTATTGTAAATGACTATGTTGATTCTCATTACAATAAGTCTAGTAATTCAAATGTAGTAGAAGAATTCTTAGTTTAACAATTTAATTTTTAATTATTTAATAGGAGTAAATATGTCAAGTCCAGATGCAAATCATCATGATGCAGATTTAATGCTTAAATGTTATGACTTACGTCGTGAAGCAGTAATGCGAGATTCAAGAAATGCAGTAGCAAAGTTTTTCCCACAAAAATATGAAGATATCGTAGCTGTGATGCAGCCTGATCATCCAATGAATGCAGCTTTCCGACAAGTTGCTACTTATTGGGAAATGGTTTATAGCATGGTCAAACATGGGGTTGTTCATCCAGAATTTTTTGTTGAAAATAGTGTTGAAGGTTTATTTGTTTTTGCCAAAATAGAGCCTTATTTAGAACAAATCCGTAAAGATTTTAACCCCGCAGCTTTACAAAATGCTGAATGGGTAGCAAATAATACTGAAGCAGGTAAAGCTGCTATGGTAAGAATTAAAGCTTATATTCAAAAATTAGCACAACAAGCTAATAATCAATAGTTTAAGCTATTTAATCAACAAAATTAATTTATAAAATAAGCTTAGATAATTAATTACTTTATTAACTATCTAAGCTTATTTACTTTATAAAAATATAAATCCAAAATTAAATCCGTTCTCGCACTTGTCGTAAAGTTTCTCCGTTACTAACTTGTAAGCTTTTTGACTTAGGGCTTTCAATAGGTTGAGCTAAATAAATGCCTCTATGTCCACTAAATACATAAGCTAATATACAGGCAATGCCATAAGGAAGCGCAATTGCTCCGCCAAATAGCTCTATTCCCATCAATAAACAAGCTATAGGAGTATTAGCCGCAGCCCCAAACACAGCAACAAACCCTATAGCAGCAAACAATTCTGGGGGTTCTCCCATTATTAGTCCAAGTGTATGTCCAAGTGTTGCACCAATAACAAACAAGGGTGTGACTTCACCGCCCTTAAATCCTGCTCCTAGTGTAATTGCTGTAAAAACTAGTTTAAGTATAAAAGCATATTTACTTATATAACCGTCTTCGGTTGAAGTGGTAAGCATTGGTAAGGAAAGACCTAAATAATCTTGAGAGCCTACTAGATAGGTTAGAGCAATAATTATGATACCGCCTATTACAGGACGAAGAGGAGGCCAAGAAATCCAGCGTTTAAAGCTATCTGAAATAGCATGTGTTAACTCTGAAAAAAGCATTGCTGCTAAACCAAAAGCTATACCTGCAATTAATAATTTTGCAAAAAGTAGTCCATTAAGTGTAACTGCTTCAGCATGTTTATAATGAGTATGGCTTACACCCCAGAGACTACAAATTACATCCCCAACAATTGAAGCTATTAAACAAGGTATAATTCCTTCATAGCGAATACGTCCAACAGATTGGACTTCCATACCAAATATTGCACCTGCTAAAGGAGTGCCAAACACGGCACCAAAACCAGCACTCATTCCAGCCATTAAAATAAGTCGTGTATCTTCTGCACTCAAAGACAGACGTTGTGCTAGCCAACTAGCTAATGATCCACCCATTTGAACGGCTGTTCCTTCACGTCCAGCAGAACCCCCAAAAAGATGTGTTAATACTGTAGAAAACAAAATCATAGGTGCCATTAGCAGCGGAACAACTTTTTTAGGTTGGTGGATGTTATCAAGTATTAAGTTATTACCTTTTTCAACCGCTTTTCCCCATTGATAATAAACATAACCAATTAAAAGGCCGCAAAGCGGTAATAGCCAAAGCATCCAAGGGTGTGCAATACGAAACTCTGTAGCAGAGGAAAGCAAAGTAAGAAAAAGGGCTGAAGCACTGCCAGCTAAAATACCTACAACAGAAGCTAGTAAAGCCCATTTAACTGTACTAGCAGCTAATACAATATGCTCCCAAATATCCCAGCCTACAAAAGATTGTATAGTTTTAGAAAAACTTACTAAGTGTGGTGTACAAACTCTCTGTATTTTAGAAAATAGATCAGCCTTTTCAATATTTGTACATTCCTCAGTATCTTGATTTGATTTTGTAGTGTTAGCAGGATTCATCTTAGGGGTTTCCTCGTATCTAGTTTTATAACCTAGAAGCGAAGAATAGTTCTACATCACCTCTAGGGGGTTAATGTAGAAGCTATTAGCCGAAGCGGTTCGGAAAATAAGCTTATTTTCCAGGCGAGCCTCATCACCTATAAAATTGTTAGCTTAAAACCAAACTTTATGTTGCATTTTATGTTTTGTCAATGGAAGAAATTTATAGATTATCAACTATTTCTGACATTGCGGCTTCCTTAAAATTTTAGTTTAGGCGTAAAATCAAAGTTTAATTTTAGTGCTAGGTTTTGGAGTGTTAAATGTCTCGATTTAGACAGTTACTTGAAGATGATCGTGTACATGTTTTTGATGGTGCAATGGGAACAATGCTTTATGCAAAAGGTGTTTACATTAACCGTTGTTTTGATGAACTAAATCTTTCTAACCCAAAAATGGTCTTGGATGTTCATAAAGAATATATAAAAGCTGGGGCAGAAATTATTCAAACTAACTCTTTTGGTGCCAATCAAATAAAGCTAAATAAACATGGCTTAGATGATAAATTAGTTGAAATTAATCAAAAGGCTGCTCAAATTGCACGAGAAGCAGCAGGAGACAAAATTTGTGTTGCAGCAGCTATTGGGCCTTTAGGTATTCGTATTGAACCTTATGGGCCAACTTCAAGAGATGAGGCTAAAGAGCTTTTTAAACAACAAGTTAAGGCTTTGCTCTCTGTTGAAGGAGCAATAGACTGTTTTATTTTAGAAACCTTTAGCGACTTAAGCGAAATTAATCAAGCTATTAAAGCTATTAAAGAATTGTGTGATTTGCCAATTATTGCCCAAATGACAATCCAACCTTATGGCAAAACTGCTTTTGGTACTGCCCCAGAAACATTTACTAGTCAATTAGATAGCTGGGGTGTAGATGTAATTGGGATAAATTGTAGCGTCGGGCCTCAGGATAGTTTAGATGCTATTCAAATAATGACTACAGTAACTGAACGTAAACTGTCTGTTCAGCCTAATGCAGGGCTTCCACGCGAGGTAGACGGACGTAAAATGTATATGTGTTCGCCTGAATATATGGCTAAATATGCACGTCGATTTATTCAGGTAGGAGTAAAATTTATAGGCGGTTGCTGTGGTACTACACCGGAGCATATTAAGCTAATTGCTAATGCTGTAAAAGCTGCTACACCACAACGTGCAGTGGTAGCTTTTCCTCTAAATAAAGAGCAAGAAAATAAAACACAGATAGAAATAGTCCCTACGGAAAAACGCTCTAATTTTGCCCGTAAAATTGCTAATGGAAAATTTGTTACTTCGGTTGAAATTGTTCCAGCAAAAGGTTGTGATCCTGTAAAAATGTTGGAAAGCGTTGTAGAGCTAAGAAATGCTAAAGTAGATGCTGTTAATATTCCTGATGGCCCACGCGCACAAAGTCGAATGGGTGCTTTAGCTACAGCAATATTAATTCAGCAACAAGTACAGGGTATTGAACCAGTAGTTCATTATTGCTGCCGAGATCGTAATCTTTTAGGGATGATGTCGGATCTTTTAGGTGCTGCTGCATTGGGGATAAATAATCTACTTATTATTACTGGTGATCCTCCAAAAATGGGGCCATACCCAGAAGCAACTGCTGTTTTTGATGTTGACTCAATAGGGTTAACTAATATGGTAAGCAGCCTTAATCATGGTTTAGACCTAGGTAGTAATCCTATTGGTAAACCAACTTCCTTTTTTATAGGTGTTGGAGTTAATCCTTGTGCAATAGATTTAGATACGGAAATTCGCCGTTTTGAATGGAAAGTTGATGCAGGAGCGCAGTTTGCTGTTACACAACCAATTTTTGATTTAGCTCAATTTTTTAATTTTCTTAAAAGAATTGAACATTGCCATATTCCAATAATTGTTGGTATTTGGCCGTTGGTCTCTTATCGTAATGCAGAATTTTTAAGTAATGAAGTTCCTGGTATAAGTGTACCAACAAATATACTAGAAAGAATGCGTAAAGCTGAAGGGCCAGAAGCAGCAAGACAAGAAGGTTTAGCTATTGCACGGGAAATGCTTCAAGAGGTAAAGTCATCTGTTCAAGGTGTACAAGTTAGCGCACCTTTTGGACGTGTTGCTTATGCTTTAGATGTTTTTAGTGTTTTAGATTAAAGGTAATTTAGATTAATTGTTTTAATCTACGTTGTATCGCTTGCAACATTCTTGTAGGTATTCTTTAAAAGCAGAAACTAAATCTCTAAGCATAGTGAAGTCTTGTTGAATTGCAGCAATTTCAATACGTTTGCCCAAAATACTGATATGAGCAAACCCAAAGCTTTTTCCATGTCCATAAAGTTTATCGCCAATTTCAATTAAAACAGGGAAATTTCTTTCAGCTAAAGCTTTTTCTAATAAAACTAAATTTTCTTTTTCTGAAGCTAAATACCAAGGAATTAATTCCTTGATTAACTCATCTTCATTATCTTGTTCTTCAGCCATTTTTTTAGGTAAAAAAGGTAGCATTGATTACTTTCTCTAATACTGACTAAATACAGCGTAAACAAAGTAACTTAATATTTTTAAGTCTAAAGCCCCAACAGGGATGTGCATAGTCTTTTAATCTTGAGAAAAAACTTTGTTGCTTCTACAGGGCTTAGGATCAAAATACTAACACTTTTTATATTACGTCATACTAATACTATTATAGTAGGGTAGTTTCCTTATCATACTTACTTAGTTAAATAGTAACTAACCCTATTATTTTTAACTTTTATTTGTTGTTAGTGTTGCGATTGTAGGACAACACTAAACAGCAGTCAAACCTATTTGCTAGTCATTTATTAAAATTTCAATAAACACCCTTAAAATATAACAAAAATTCCTAACACATTATTTTTCTGATATTTGCTTTATCAATAATATAAAAAATAATTAATTATTTACGATGTAAAATTATATTAATATTATTCAGAAAGATATTAATAAATAATGAATTTTTGTCACGTTATACTATATAACTATAACTAATTACAATATGTTACTAGACTTATGATTGATCGCTAGTAAAAGATCTTGTTAATTTATTGTAATCAAAAAAGTAATAAGTATTATCTTGAAAAGTAGATCAATAAATGTAATATACTATTTATAGTAGTAGTAAATAATTTCACCACTACTAATATTGCTAGTCGTGTCACTAACTAATAGTTAATTAATCAACCAACTTAAATCAATCTGGTTAACGAAAAATAAAGGAGAATTTATGAAAAAGATTTATTTCTTAATGGTATTTTTTGCAATTTGTGGTTACGTATTAAGCAGTAGTGTAGATAATGGTAGAACTAGTGCTGATAATCAATGTGAAGTAAGCTTTCATTTTGATGGACTACAAGCAATTGCTTTTGGTGATAGTAAACGTGTTAGTGATGGGATTTTGGATGTTCATCATCACACACCTAATATTGAGATTAAACAAGTTAAACAAGGTAAAGAAACTACTCTTTATAATATTAGGGCTAATGAACTAAAAGGAAAAGCTTTAACTATCAATGTGCCTAACAACCAATTGCAACCTATTAGATATTATTCCCCAGATATGAACAAAGACGTACAAGACTTTCGTTGGTGTTTAGATATTGAAAATGATTTGTTTCAAAAGCAGCTTTATTTAAGAGAAGATAAGCTATTTTGCAAGATTCATTTTCAAGTAGGGGAATTTTTTACTAATCAGTTAACAGATGATAAATACAAGTTTGTTGCAGGCAGCAAGCTACATTCATTTAATCGTCGTATTGGTGAACCTGCGGCAAGAGTGCAACTAGGTATTGGTAAGAATCTAGTTATTAATGGTTTAGATAAAGCCATTAGTTTGGCTTATGTTACTGGGGTTAGTTACAGGGTAAATATTACTAATTTACCACCTAAAGATATGATGAATATGGATCATTTTGCTTTTTATTATGATGTAGTTAAAACACCTACTACTCAATTTATGCCAGTAGCTAGTAAAAAAGTTGCTTTTGGGCCTAGACCTTATATTTGTGGTGCAGCGATTTTTGGTAAATCATCAATAAACTAGTCTTATTGGTTATTAGGATTGTATTTGCTGGGCAAGAAAGAAAGTAAAAAATTAGCATTTTCTTTTTTGCTTTCAGCCATACTTTGATGGGTTTTAGCAATAGCAAAATGTTCTTGTGCTTGTGCCTCTTTACCAGATTTTTCTAGTGCTATTGCTAGCCCCCGTTCTAATTGGGATATTTCTAAATCATTGTTGATTTTTAAATCCTTAATAATAGTCAAAGTTTCTTGATAAAGCTTAGTTGCTGTTTGTAAATCTCCTTGGTTTAGTTTGGTTTTTGCTTCATAGCCCAAGGTTATTGATAAAATTGCTAGTCTTGTATCTGTTTGCTCAATATTGTTAGCAGCTAGTTTTGCTTTTAAGTAAAAATCTTCTGCTTGTGAAAATTGATTAGATTCAGACAGAGTTAACCCCATAAATGTATATGACATTACTAGTAAATGGGGCTTTTTATGTTCTTCAGATAGCGTAATGGCTTGATTTAAATAGGTTTTAGATAATTCATCAAATTTATTATTAAAAGCCGCTACACCTGCCATTTGTAGCAAAGAAACTGTATAGTCAACATTATAACTTTTAGCATTAGCTAACACATCTTGAGCTACTTTTAAGGCTTGTTCGTTATCATCATTTTTTAAGTAAATTCCTGCTAGCGTCATACTAGAGCTAACAAAAAGCTCTGTTATCTCTAATTTTTTTCCAAGCTCTATTGTTTTATTAAATAGGTCTTGTGCTAGAGAAAAATCTGGAATTTCTACCAAACGCTTTGCTTGCCAAAGTGTAAAATAGCTTTCCAACATTAAATAATTGTTTTTTTGAGCAAAACTTAACCCTTCATTTATAGTAGTCTCCGCCTCATCATACTTAAAAGTTTTGACCTTTATTCTTGCTATTAAGATTTTTGCTTTGTGAGCATCAATTAAATCTCCATAAGAAGTAAAACTTTGAGCTATTTTTTCTAATTCCACTAAATTCTTATCATAATTATCATTAATAGGTTGTTCGGTTAGGGAAGATAACTTTTTGCGATTTTCAGCTAGTATTTTTATTGCTGAGTCAGGAACACTTTTATAATACTTAACCAAATCTATACCATAATTATCTTCATAGCGTAGTTTTATATCTTTAGCTATTATTTCAGCTTTTTCAGAAGATTCTTTATTGTTTGCCTTCAAATACTCATCAATAGCACTATCTAGCTGTTGATAAAGATTATTTTCCTTGGCGTTAACTATTAAATTTGAGGTTAAATCTGTTGAATTTTTAGCACCAACTTGTTTTGAAAAAGGTAAGTAAGCTTGTAATGCCGGATACTTAATGCCAAGACCTAGTAATATAAAACTACCTAGCATAAGAAATACTGCCATAGAAGTTGCTAGCATTAAGTAAGAATAAGTGCTTTTTGGGTAAATAGTCTTTTTATTGTATTCATTAGGTTTATTTGGTTGTTTAATGTTGTTTGTAGAAGTTTTATTAATATTTTTGATCTTGCTATCGTCAATTTGTTTTTCTTGGATCAAGTTTTTTACATCATTAAAAACTTCTTTTTTTACATTGTTAATAAAGTAATAAAAAAGGGGATCTGTTAAACATTTTAGTAATAAGGTCTTTTCGTCAATAGAAATAGGATGTTTAAACTGTAAAATTTCTTTTACATATGCAAGATTCATTTTACAGTCAATACAGTTTTGTAAGTGTTTGTCTAGTCTATCTTTATGGTCATTGGATAACTCACTTTTGATATACATTACAAACAAAGGAATATTTTCTGTTGTACAAATTGGTGTAAGAGGCTCTTCTTTACTATTATTTAATTTCATAATATTAATCCTTATTACTTACTTTGTTCTTATTGATAATGATACTAAGTTTAAAATAAAAAGTTAGTATCATTAATGAATTTTTAATGTTTATTAAATAAAACTATTATTCTTAATGAAATGGCTTACGACTATACCACATGATTATCATTAAACACTACTATTTTTTATGGCCTAGTCTGATAATATTAGGTTATGTTTTAATCTCTGTTTTCTTACAGGAAAATTAGCTTTGGGCTATTTGTAAGGTTTTAAGTTTTAATATCAAGGTTGTAACGCTTATACCTACCATTAACAAAATAAGATCTACTGCTAAATAATCAACTCTATAGATAGAAAAAATTAAAGACGGCCATAGAAAACAAATTGTAATGATTTTTCCTTTAAGCGGCATACCTCGTTTATCTTTGATATTACTAATATAATTGCCTAGGTATTTATGGCTAAGTAGCCAATTATGTAAGGTTTGAGAACCTCTAACATAACAAGCAGAAGCTAGAAGTAAAAATGGGGTTGTTGGTAAAAGTGGTAGAAATATCCCTAATACAGCAAGCCCTAAAAATATTGTTCCAAATATGTTTAATACAACTCTTATAAACATTTTAAGCTCCATAGGATTTGCAGAAATTTAAGAGAGTTGTTGTAATAATAAAATAACTTGTAAGCTTCAAACAAGATTGCTATAGGTCTTTTGAGCGGTGGTAGTGATATAAATATAAGGCTGAATGGTTATTGAAAATTTCCTAGAAAACAAGTTGTAGACAAAATGAATTATTCTTTAACATTACATTTTGCACATTACCAAACCCTAGGCTACAATTACGTCGTATCTTCGGCAGTCAAAAGTTTAATTTCTACTGACTTAACTTTGTTTACGCTATAATAAAATAAAAAATTTTAATGAATAAAAAATATAAGCAACTCTATTCTACAGAATATTTAACAGGAATAGAGCTTTTTAATCAAAGAAAATATTGGGAAGCACATGAGGCTTGGGAAGAAATTTGGAAACACTCTAAAGGGGATGAAAAGCTTTTTTATCAAGGGTTAATCCAAGCAGCAGCAGCACTACTTCATTATGAGCGAAATAATACACGTGGCGCACATCTTTGTATTAACAATGCACTTAAAAAACTAGAAAATCTCCCTACTCCTTATATGTCATTAGAATTACTAGGTTTATGTAAAAGCTTACGAACTTTTCTTGCTGATGTGATAGAAAACGGCGAAACTATGTTAAGCAGAAATATTGGTTTACCACATCCAATCATTGTTTTAGAGGAGTAAATTGCTTTGCTATTGCAAAAGCTAGCTAGTCTTTTAACTGAAGACCAAATTGGCAGTTATCAACATAAATTAAAATATCTTCAGAATAAAACTCTACCAATAGTTTATCCCCATTCTATTGAACAGCTTGCAGAAGTTTTATTGTTAGCAAATAAGGAAAAATTAATGGTTTTACCAATAGGAGGAGGTACTAAACTAAAAATAGGTAATCCTTCAGCTAAGGCAGATTTTTTTCTATCTACCAAAAAGCTAAATCAAATCTTAATTCACGAAAGCGCAGACCTTACAACTACTGTTCAAGCTGGAACAACATTTGCTGATTTTCAAAATTGCTTAAACCAACATAATCAATATTTACCCTTAGATCCACCTTTTGCTAAACAAGCTACAGTTGGAGGAGTTATTGTTACTAATAGCTATGGCCCAACACGCCTAGCTAATGGAACTATCAAGGATTGGTTAATAGGAATCAAAGTTGTAGGTGCTGATGGATCAATTTCTAAAGCAGGTGGAAAAGTAGTAAAAAACGTTGCTGGCTATGACTTAATGAAACTCTATACAGGTAGCTTTGGGACGCTAGCTATTATTGTTGAAGCTAGCTTTAAGCTACGACCTAAGCCATTAGATAAAGCTATTATCTTGGGTGAATTTACTTCTAGTAATTTAGCTGTAGCAATAAATAATCTGTTAAGCAGCCAATTACAACCCATTGCTTTAGAATTACTTAACCAACAAATAGCAAAGCTTTATTTTCCTCAAATACAGATAAAAGAAAACCACTCACTTTTAATAGCTCAATTTGCTGGCTCAACAAATGCTATTAAATACCAACAAGAAACGCTTTCTACATTTTGGAAAAATTTAACAAAAGAAATTATTACGATATATCAGTCTGATAAAGATTATCTTAGCTGGCAAAAATTGGTAGACTTTGCAGAAGAGCCAAATATTTTTGGTCAATTTCAAGTTGCTGTATTGCCTTCCCAAGTGTTAGGGCTAGTTAGTGAAATTACTAAAACACTAAATTTAGTAACAAAAGATTATTATTTATTAGTTCAACCAGGAAAAGGAACTATTCAGGGATTTTTTGATCAAAATTTTATTAATAATTTTATTATCAATGATTTAGATAACTTAGATGAAACTACAGCCTATAAACTAGGCGAGTTAGTTGCAGCACTTAGTCAGATAAGAAATTTTACTGAAAAAATTGGAGGACATTTAATTTTAATGGATGATGCTTTTATTGGACTATTAGATACTTGGGGAACACCTCCTGCTAGTGTTATGCTAATGAAAACAATAAAAAACAAATTAGACCCATTAAATATACTTAATCCTGGTAGATTTGTTGGAGGAATTTAACCACTATGTTATTAAAACTTATAGTTTTAACTTTATCATTAAGTATTTCTGTTAGTGCTTTAACTTTACCTAATTTAGCTAGTACAACTAATAAAATAAGTTCAACAGGTTTTCAGCAAGAAGAATTTAATTATAAGGAGATGCAAAAACAGGCAACAAAGACATCTTCTGGACTTAAGTATATTGATTTAGTGGAAGGCAAAGGAGCTAGTCCAGCTAGGGGCAAAGTAATAATTATTAAATATACAGTAAGATTAACTAGTGGTAAAGTAGTAGAAACTTCAGAAGATCGCAGTGAAAATTTTAGTTTTCGTTTAGGGTTAAGACAAGTAATTAAAGGGTTAGAGGAAGGTGTTACAACAATGAAAGTAGGCGGAAAACGCCGGCTAATTATCCCTCCAGTTTTAGGTTATGGTGAACAGGGAAGTCCCGGTGGAATACCACCTAATACAACACTTATATTTGATGTTGAATTGCTTAATATAGAACTTTAGTTATGAAAACTTAGGATTAATTATGCAATATAGATTTATGACGTTAGTATTAAAACTACTGGTAATGATTCTACATCGAGTTACTTATAGCAATTTCAAAGATGATCCTCAGTGGGAATATTACACAGAAAACTTAAAATATGAAGTAGATAAATTTACTAAAGATAGTGAAGAAAAAAGTTAATAAAAAACTAGTAAATATAAAAATATGACTAATGTAGAAAATTTCTTTCAACTAAATAGTCAAGGCTTGAACTACTTGCAAATAGTGTGGAGGGAGTTATTAGCTAATTATGGAATTCAAGAAGAAATTGCCAACAAATATCTTAAAGAAATACTAGAAAAATATTCAGAAAAAAAGCGATTTTATCATAATTTAAGTCATATACAAGCTTTGTTAAAATCGGCAGTAAAATTAAAAGATTATTTTCAAGATTATAACTCGGTACGTCTAGCAATTTGGTTTCATGACATAATTTACAACACAAAAAAAAGTAGTAATGAAGAAAAAAGTGCAGAACTTGCAGTAAAGGTTTTAACAGAATTAAATATTCCTGTTGCTACCATAAATTTAGTAGAAAAAATGATAATTGCTACTAAAACCCATAATATCAATGGATTAAATGAAGATGGAAAAATATTTTTAGACCTAGATTTATCAATTTTAGGAGCTAGTCCAGAAATTTATCAGCAATATCATCAAGCAATTAGAAAAGAATATTCTTGGGTGCCTTGGTTTTTATATCGTCGTAGTCGCAAAAGCATACTTAGTGGCTTTTTGGCACGAGAACATATCTTTTTTACTAGTGAACTGGCAAAATTAGAGCAGATAGCAAGGCAAAATATTAGTGAAGAAATAGTATTTCTTTCAAAATAAAGTAAAAATTATTAAGGACTTTTAAATGTATGACAAAAGATACTTTGCGTTTAGAGACAAAAATTATTCATGCTGGTGAGCCAGAACCTAGAATTGATGGCGCGGTAAGTATGCCAATTTTTCAAACAGCTATGTTTGAATATGAAGGAGAAAATAGCTACCACGATATTAGATATATAAGACTTAATAATTCACCAAATCACATTGCAGTGAGCAAAAAAATTGCTGCATTAGAAAATGGTGAAGCCGCTCAAGTGGCTGCTAGTGGTATGGCTGCAATTACTACTGCACTTTTAGCTGTATTAAAAGCAGGTGATCATCTTTTAGCCCAAAATTGTCTCTATGGTGGAACACATGACTTTGTTAGTAAAGATTTAGAAAGTTTTGGTATTTCCTATGACTTTATTGATGGAACTGATCCCAATAGTTGGGCAGCTAAACTAAAGCCTAATACAAAAGCAATTTATGTAGAATCTATTACTAATCCACTACTACAAGTAGCAGATCTAAAAGCTATAGTTGAATTTGCTCGTAAAAATAATTTAATTTCCTTAATTGATAATACTTTTGCTTCTCCAGTTAATTTTCAAGCTTCAGAATTTGGTTTTGATTTAACATTACATAGCTGTACTAAATACTTAAATGGACATTCTGATATAGTTGCTGGTGCTGTTGTGGGTTCAGCCAAGTTAGTAGAAAAATTTACTCATAAACTTAATCATTTAGGTGGTAGTCTAGACCCACACGCGGCTTATTTGCTTCATAGAGGAATAAAAACTGTTGCTCTAAGAGTTAGATGTCAAAATGAGAGTGCATTAAAGATAGCTGAATTTTTAAGTACTCATCCAAAAGTAGCAAAAGTTAATTATCCTGGTTTAGAAACACACCCAGAACACAAACGAGCAAGAGAACTTTTTGATGGTTTTGGTGGGATGATAAGCTTTGAATTAAAAGGTGATCAGGCAACAACATTAAACTTTATTAAAAACTTAACAATCCCTCTTAAAGCTCCAAGTTTAGGCGGGGTAGAAACTTTAATAAGCCAACCTGCTTTTACTTCTCATGCTGGAATAGCGCAAAACGAACGTGAAAAAATAGGAATTACTAATACATTAATTCGCCTCTCTGTTGGTATTGAAGCAACTGAAGATTTAATTGCAGATTTTGAGCAAGCTTTAGCTAAGTAACATTTGGTAACTTTATGGTTGATAAAGATAATTCACCTGTAATGCTTTATGATGGTGTTTGTGGTTTTTGTAACCAAACAGTACAAACAATCATTAAGATAGATAAAAAGGGAAAAATACTCTTTGCACCCTTACAAAGTGAATTTGGTAAAGCAGTTATGCTACGTCATCCAGAACTGGTTCAAATAGATTCAGTTATCTTACTAGAACGACTTTCCGATAACTCAGAGCGAATATTAGTTCGCTCTGAAGCTATAATTACAATAGCAAAACACATTGGAGGAATTTGGCAACTTGCTCAATTAACTAGTATAGTTCCTAGAGCATTAAGAGATTTTTTTTATGATCTATTTGCTAAGAATCGCTATAAAGTTTTTGGCAAATATGACAGTTGTATGATACCTACCCCAGAAATTCGCGCTCGGTTTATAGATATGGCTTAAATAATTAATGAAGTAATTTTTTAGTTGTATGCAAATAAGAAAGATAGTTTATTTTTAGTAGGCGATATTTTAGGAATAATAGGTTAATTAAATAGGTTGTTCTTCCAGTTTTTCTAATGGAAATAAACTAATAGTCTTAATGTTAAATGGAATATAGATAGTAAAATTATATTTTGCTAGTAAACTAAAATTATTTCTGGCTAATTTTCAAAAATTTTGCTAATTAATAAACAGACTTAAGCTTTTAATTTGTTGGAAAATAGGGAGTTTTCCTAAAATGGTAAAGTGTTCCAATCCTCGTTGCGTTGATACTAGGGTGACATCTACGGAACGTTGTTCAAATTGTCGGTCATTATTTGCAGGTAAAGTATTACGTAATAGGTATAAAGTAGACCGAATGATTGGCAAAGGGGGGTTTGGAATTACTTATTTAGTAGAAGATAGAGATTGTTTTGGGGAATATAGAGTATTAAAAGAACTCTTTCCACATGTTACAGATAATATTGAGGATGCAGAAGAAGATCCATCCGTTACAGCCGAACGACTTTTCCAGCGTGAAGCAAAGGTTTTACTAAGCTTACAACATCCTGGGATCCCAAAACTTTATGCTTATTTTACTGATAGCGGGTATTCATACTTAGTACAAGATTGGATTCCAGGCCAAACTCTTTATGATGAATTAAAATCACGTAAAAGAACTTTTGGGGAACAAGATGTTTGTACTATTTTGGTAGAACTAGCGGACATTTTAGAGTATTTACATGGTCATAACCCTCCAATTATTCATAGAGATATAAAACCTCAAAACTTAATGCGTCATGATAATGGCAAAATACAGTTAATAGATTTTGGAGCAGTTTATCAATCTACAAATATAAAAAGTAATATACAAACATTAATTGGCTCGCCAGGTTATGCACCACCAGAGCAAATAATAGGTTCACCTGTGCCACAAAGCGATCTTTATGCTGCTGGTGCTACAATACTTTATTTATTGACAGGGATTCATCCTAGTAAAATGTTTAACCATACGACTAAACATATGGAATGGGAATCCCATACACAAGTAAGTTGGGAATTAGCCGAGCTTTTAACTGAAATGTTGCTAGTAGATTTAAGTAAGAGATTAAAAAGTGCTACAGAGCTAAAGCGTAGGCTACAAAAAATTGTTACTCAATATGGCAAGCGATCCAATGCTTTTGTTTCAGAATTTATTAATACTAAAGTTTTATCAGAGCAAAACAATGTAGTAAATAAATTAGAAGATATAGCTGAAAAGACTAAAAGCCCTACTGCCGAAGAACAAAAACCCTTTTCATTACCAACTCCAAAAAATTATGTTCCTCCAGTAGAAACTTGGACATCTCCTATTAGCGAAAATTCTGGAGCAATGGAATCACAATTTGATAGTACGGGTGATGGCCCACCAGATGAGGGGGGCAATTTTTATGATATGCCTTTCCCATTTTTGCTAAGACGTATTTATAGAGAGCGTTTAAGCGGTAGACTCACTTGTCTTAATACAAATACTACTAAAACACTTTATTTTGACCAAGGTGCTATTGTTTATGCTAAAAGTAATTTGCCCGAAGATGGATTTGGCGAAACAATGCTTAGAATAGGACGCATTGACCAAAAAACTTTTAGCCAAGTTTCTCAATTAGTTAAAGAAAAAAACTTACGCTTTGGCGCAGCTTTAATTAAAGGTGGCTGGATTTCTCCAGAACAATTAAAAGATTTAATTTCAGAACAATTTTGTAGTATTACTTACTCGCTTTTTACATGGGAAAATGGACGTTATGAAATTTATAGAGAAGCAGCTAGAAAAAGCTCAATAAAAGTTTCACTCTCTACAGCAGATATTATTTTTGAAGGACTAAGACGAATCCAAAACATTGATTTAGTAAAAAAATGGCTAGGTGATTTTCGTTGGAAACTTTGTGTAACAAAAGATCCTTTTTTACTCTACCAATCAATAAGCCTTAACCCTAAAGAAGCTTTTATTGTTTCGCGTATTGAAAATGCTCGCTCAATAGAAGAAATTCTTTCTATGGGTGGACTTCCTGAAGATGAAACCATTAGGACACTTTGCGGTTTAGTAGCTGTTGGGCTATTAGAATGGGTTAAAGAAGAACAACCTGTTCAACAAGATGAAGAGGCGATGTCAATTTCTCAAATAATAGTTAACCATAAACTAAAAACACCTGCTTTTGATATGCAAAGCGCGGCAAATTTTTGTTATGAAGTAGAGAAAATAAATACTACTTTAGATAGTATGAATCATTATGCTTTATTAGGTATTTCTAGAAGTGCTACAGAGGAAGAAGTTAGACGTGCTTACGCAGAACAGTCACAGAAATTTCACCCAGATAATAACGCTCAATTAGCTAAATATAACATTAGTTTACACAATGATTTAGAGAAGATTTTTACCCGTATTTCTGAGGCTTATCGAGTGTTAATCAATCTAACTACTCGACAAAACTATGATCGTAGTTTTAGGACTACTAGTTCAAATGCTAAAGCTACACTTCCAAATGATGCAAGAAACGACAAAGTTTACCAACCTGCTAGAGTAGAAAATAGAGCTAGTAATAATGCTAATAACTTGGCTAATTCCAAAGTTGATAGATATCCTAAAAGTAATTTTTCTAATCGAACATCAGAACCCTATCAAAATAGGACTGCAACCCCACAACAAAATCTGGCTGCTCAAAGTATGTTTGAAAAGGGGATTAAATATTTTCAAGCTTATGAATATAAACAAGCCTATTATGCTTTTCAGGCTGCTGTAGATGTTGCCCCACAACATGCAGAATACCGAGTATTTTTAGCTCGTACTTTGCTTCATCTTAATGAACAAACTAAAGCAAAAGAACAATTTAGCAAAGCTATTGAACTTGAGCCAAAAAATGCAGATTACTATGTAGAGTTTGGATTACTTTATCAAAGGATGAATATGCCAAAACAAGCTTATTTAATGTTTGATAAAGCTTTGGAAATTATGCCAGGACACCTTTTAGCAAAACGTGCTAAAGAAGCTTTAAGACCATAGGTTTATATATATTTTTCTAATGTAGTAATTATTAATTCTAAGCTTGGTCTATCTTTAGGGTCTTTAGCAAGCATAGCCATTATTAAACTAGCTAGCTGCGGCTCTATAAGTATTATTTGATTAATAGGAGTTGGCTTTTTACTAATATGAGCTATTAGTATTTCTACGTCCGTCCCCAAAAATGGCACTTGCCCAGTAAGCATCTCATAAAAAACTACTCCTAATGAATAAATATCTGTCTCTTTTTCAACATCTCGTTTATTTATTTGCTCTGGAGACATATATTCTGGAGTTCCAATTATAATATTAGGGTCTGTTAAGCGTTCTGGGGCGGCCTTTTTGTCGTCTTGTTTTGCTTGTAGTATAGCGATACCAAAATCCAGTACTTTAACAACAGGCTCATTATTAGAGGAATATACTAGAAAAATATTATTTGGCTTTAAGTCTCGATGAATTACATCTTGTTTATGAGCCTCTAAAACACCTAAACAAACCTGTTTCATTATTTTTAGAGCATAGTCTTTTGGAATGGTAATATTTCTTCTTAGCTCATTCATTAGTGAATGACCTGTGAGTATTTCCATTGTGATAAATGCTTGACCAGAAGCAACTAAACCATATTCATAGGTTTCAATCACATTTGGATGTTTAATTCTTAAGGCTGTTGAAGCTTCTCTGGCAAATCGCCGAACTTCAACGCTATTTGACACATATTCGCGGCGTAGTAGTTTTAGAGCTATTTCTTGATTTTTTTGTAAGTCATGCGTTCGATAAACTATGCCCATTCCACCACGGCCAATAGGTTCTAGTAGTTTATACCTATTATTTAAGGTTTTGCTGACGTGTAAATAGGTTTCGTTTGGTTCATCATAATTTACCAAAGAATCAGATGAAGCTGAATTTAAAAAATCTGGCGGTGATAAAACAGCTTTAGTAACTGCATCAGTATTATCATTAGGTTGTTGTGGTGGGTTAGTTATAACCTGTGGGACTACTTGAGATAAAGTAAGTCTACTTAGAATTTTTTTTGTTCTAACAATTATTTCTTTAGCATTAAAAGGTTTGTTCCAATAATCTTCAACACCTGTTTCTAAAAGGGCAATTTTAGTTTCTTCATCATCCGAAGTAGTAAGAAATATAAAAGGAATATGTTGCAAGGCAGGAGAGTTTTTTATATGAAAAAATAAGTCTATACCATCTAATACAGGCATATGCCAATCAGAAATAATCAAACTAGGCTGAATTTCTGAACATTTTTCTAAAGCTTCTTGCCCATTTAGAGCCGTAATTACTTTGCAATCTAAACTTTGAAAAGCCTTTTCAAGGATTTTCAAAGTCATAGTGTCATCATCAGCAATTAAAATACAATGTTTATCCATTTTAGTTAGTTAGTCTAATTAATAGTTTGTTCTATGTGCATAACTAAGCGTAAACCATTAAAAGGGCTTCTAATATGAACTGTTGCTCTATCACGAAAAGCACAACGACATCCATAACCAAAATAGTCCCAGGAACCCCCACGTAGAACCCTTAAATTTGGTTTTTCTCCCACTACCCAAGCAGTACCATCAACTGGCGCACCTTCATAATTATCATGCCAAACATCTTGACACCATTCCCAGACATTTCCATGACAATCATAGAGTCCAAAAAGGTTAGCATTAGCTAAACTTCCTACAGCAGTAGTGCAATTGCGATAAATAGTTTTGCGAGCCTGGCCGTAAGGGGCTTGACCATCATAGTTTACTAGTCTTGTGGTAACTGTTGTACCATAAGCAAAAGGGCTTGTAGTAGTAGCACGGGCAGCATATTCCCATTCTGCTTCTGAGGGTAGACGATAGTAATGTCCTGTTTTAGCTGATAATCTAGCACAAAACTCTATCGCATCATACCAAGAAACCTGTTCTACAGGTAAATTATCGCCTTGAAACATAGAGATTTCTGCTGGTAGATCTTGGTTAATTTTAGGCCAATTAGCAATAACTCTCCATTGGGCTTGTGTAACAAGGTATTTGCCTATAAAAAATTCAGGGACATTTACTAGATGTTGAGGCTTTTCGTCTTGGTCGCCTTCAATACTTCCCATTAAAAAGTTTCCAGATGGAATATAGACCATTTCTAAAGCTACACCCTCAAGATCTTGGATATAACAGTTGGCTGTTTTTTTACGGCGTTTTACTACACGACCAAAGTCATCTACTATTGGAACTGAAAATTCAAAATTGGATAAGCTGTTTAACATACCTTAAGTTTACTAAAGATTTAGCTAAAAAATAACAATTATTTTTTTAATAAATGTTCTAAAGCAGGGAGTAAATTAGGGTAGAGAAATTTATAACTGCTTGCTTGAAGTCGTGCTGGAATAGCCCGACAACTTGAAAATAATGCTTCATCTGCTAGCTCTCCAAAAGCAATCCTAGCAGCAAAAGCAGGCACAGTAAAAAAACTAGGTCTATATAATGCTTTAGCAAAAGCTTTAGTAAATTCTGCATTAGTAACTGGATTTGGGGCCGTAGCATTAATATTTCCAGATAGTTCTGGATTCTTTAACAAAAATAAAATTATATTGATTACATCGTCTAATGCAATCCAACTCATATAATGCTTTCCATCACCAAGCTGACCTCCTAAACCTAGCTGGAATGGCAGCATCATCTTACTTAAAGCTCCTCCATTAGGACTAAGAACTATACCAATACGTAAATTAATAAGCCTAATACCATTGTCAGAAATAATTTTATTTGCTTCTTCCCATTCTTTGGTTAGATCAGCTAAAAATCCTGTGCCTGGACTACTTTCTTCCGTTAATATTTCGCTACCACGATTACCATAATAACCAATAGCAGAAGCCATAATAGCTACTTTAAGAGGAGCTTTAGATTTTAGTAGAGTATTACAAAGGTTTTTAGTTACTTTAATTCTACTATCACGAAGTTTTTGTTTTCTTTCTTCTGTCCATCTGCCTTCAGCAATATTTTCTCCAGCTAAATGAATTAAGGCATGTGCATTTGTTAAAATCGAAGGGTCAATATTTCCTGTTTCAGGCTCCCAGCTAAATTTATTAAGTTTTGGATCAGCAGCAGAACGAACTAGTTTTTTTACAGAATAACCAGATTGCTCTAGAGGCTTTACTAGTGCTGAACCAATTAAACCTGTTGACCCTGTAACTAATACTTGAGAAATATTTGATGACACAAGAAATACTCCTATGATAGTAAGTTTTTGTAGTAGATACAGAGTTGTTATTTACAACCCTGTATTTATATTAAACTTCATAAAGTAAGTCTTCTGGAAGTGTTTGTGGATTATCTACTAAGTAAGGTGTACGAGGCAAACGAGAAGTTTTACGGCTATCTACTGATAATAAATGATGATAAGCCTTAGTTAAAAACCTTGGGATAATTAAGTCATGTGTACGTTTAACACGATCTTCTGCTTTAAGACTTGCTAACATTTTGTTAAAAAGCTCTTCTCCATTATGCGCCAGGATATGTTCTCGTTTTTCTGGATCTAGGAAATTACGTAAAATACTATCTCTATCAGCTTCAGGATGAAATTGAGTAGCCTGGATTTCCTCACCAATAGATATTGTCATTAAGGCTTTGCCCCTTAAACCATGCCTGCTTTCTAATGCTAAAACTTTTACACCTAAAGCAGAAAGAGCCGAAGCATCAGGATGGACAACTTGATAATTACGACGTTCAAATGCAAAAAATCGCTCTCCTAACCCTTCAAGCAAATAGGACGTAGCCCCTTCTGGTGTTGGGTAAGCTGGCATAATTCCATAAACTGAGCGTGGAGCATCACAAACCTCTGCAAAACCGAAATGCCTAGTTAATACTTGAAAAGAATGGCAAATTGCAAAAAAGAAAGATTTTCTTTCTCTATGTAAGTTATGTTCAAATACATCATCCAGGAGTTGAAAATAATCAACTTCCCATTGTTTGCCTTCTCCATCATGAGGTGAGCCTGGGCCACCACTAGAAATATAAATATCAAAACGGTGTTTTGGTACTTCTCCAAAATCTCTTACTCGGAAATGTTCTATTTTAAGATTTAAGTCATAATTATGACGAGATTTCCAATTTTGCTGTGAATCATCTAGTAGTTGGTATATGCAGCCAATACCTTGGTTCTTAAAACCATCATTTAGGTCTAGCACAGCAACAGAAATAGAATCAGATTTAGGTAAATTACTCATAATAGTTGATTTGTAAAAAATTTTTGGTGACGAATAGAAATTTTCTGTTTATAATAACCCAGTTTGCCAACTAAAAACACCTAGAAAAACCTTCTATTTATTAATAATTCATGCTAAATAAATTTAATCATAAAGGGTTATATGCAGTAACAGATAGAGAAATTACAGGATTAACCCATCCACAAATTGTTGAAGAAATTATTGAAGGTGGTGGAAAATTAATTCAATTAAGAGAAAAATCACTACTTACTGGGGATTTTTATCAAACTGCTTTGCAGGCAGTTACGTTAGCGCGTAGAAAAGGTGCTAGGTTGATTATAAATGACCGTGTGGATATTGCATTAATGGTAGAAGCTGATGGTGTTCATTTAGGGCAAGATGATTTAGACCCAGAAAAGGCTCGCTCGCTTTTAGGCCAGGATGCTATAATTGGCCTCTCAACACACTCATTAGCACAAGCAATATTAGCAGATAAACGCCCCATTGATTATATTGCGGTTGGGCCTATTTTTCCCACCCTAACAAAACCTGAAGCTAGTGCTGAAGAGGGTGGTTATATAGGACTAGAATTATTATTTAAGGTTTGTCAATTAGTTAGCAAACCTGTTGTAGCTATTGGGGGAATTACCTTAAATACAGCTAAAGACGTTTTAGAAACAGGGGCTAGTTGTGTGGCTATAATTTCTGATTTACTAAAATATGGTAATATTAGCGAACGTACTAACAGATTTTTAATTGAATTAGAACCATTTACAAAAATTTAATTAAGTCTACTGGTAAAATTTAGTAAGGTATAATCTTAAGGAGGCAAGTAAGATGAGTTTTTTTGAACTCCCACCATTAATTGAGAAAATGTTAGCAACTAGTGAAAATGTTAGTGACTTAAATTTTTCTGTTGGACGACCTCCACAAGTAGAAGTAAATGGTAAACTTACGCCAGTAGAAATCAAGGGTTTACGGGTACTTACTCCATATCAAACAGAAGTTATTGCAATGTCTTTACTATCTGGTAATAAAGATGCCGCCGAAAAACTACTAAAAAATGGTTCTGTAGATATTTCTTTTAGTATCCATCAGCGTACAAGATTTCGGGTTAATATTTTTTCTCAACGTGGCACTTATTGTATTGTAATGCGGGTTATTCCTACAGATATTCCTTCTATAGAATCTCTGCAACTACCTCCACAACTTGGGGAAGTATCTTTTTATAAAAATGGAATTGTTTTACTTACCGGGCCAACAGGTAGCGGCAAATCTTCCACTTTAGCAGCAATTATTGATAAAATTAACCGAGAAAAATACTATCATATTGTTACTATTGAAGATCCAATAGAATTCCTACATTCGCATAAAAATTGCACGATTAATCAACGTGAGTTAGGTAGTGATACACCTTCTTTTGCTTTAGCCTTACGCGCAGCACTGCGCCAAGCTCCAAAAGTAATTTTAGTAGGTGAAATGAGAGATTTAGAAACAACAGAAATTGCTTTAGAAGCTTCTGAAACAGGTCACTTAGTATTATCTACCCTGCATACTACTGATGCTTCTAAAACAATAGATCGTATCATAGGACTTTATCCTAAAAATGAAGAACATATTATTCGGGTAAGACTAGCGCAGTCATTTCGCTATATAATTTCACAAAGATTATTACCAAAAGCCGATGGAAAAGGAAGAATAGCTATAGTAGAAGTCTTAAAATCTACTCCTAGAACTCGTGAATATATTGAAAAAGGTGAAAGTGAAGGCAAGACCTTGTTAGATGCTATGAATGATGGGGAATTAGAAGGTATGCAACATTTTGACCAAGTAATTGAAAAATATATTCGTCAAGGGATAATAACTAAAGAAGACGGACTCTCATTCTCAACTAACCCAAGCAATTTACAACTTCGTTTATCAGGTCTTGGAACTTCTAGTGACTTTTCGGTTGGAAGCCAAGATAATAGCCGTGGGGATAGTGGCCGAAGTAGTGCTTTTGGTGCTGGCTCAATGCGTAATTTAATAGAAAGGTAGAAAGGAAAATAAAAAAGGAAAATTTTTATGAACCAAATGTGTCCTTCTTGTGGTTTTGATGTTCATATTGATGATAGCCAAGCTCCACCCTATGCTTTTACTATGGAATGCCCGCGTTGTCGTAAATCTGTAACTATGTCTCCCCCTCCTAAACCAGAACCAACATTAAAAGTTGATAGTACAATGGCTCGTACTAACGTTATGGGATCAGGAAATGCTAAAGCTGGTGGCCCGGCTAATATGCAGGAAACCTTAATGGCATTTATGCAGATGATGAGTGGTGGAACTACTCCAGTAGCAGCAAAAACACCAGATCCTTCTAAAACGCCTTATGCCTGGGCGCGTAAAAATGTATTAATTTGTTGTGCTGATCAAAACCAACGTCAAATAATCGAGCAAGTTATAACAAATAATTATGATACTCATATAGCACAAAGTTCAGCACAAGCTTTAGAAATAATGCATGATGTTAAAGTAGATATGCTAGTGCTAGACCCTCAATTTGATGCTGCTCGCCAAGGTGGTATAGCTGTACTACGGCATGTTAGTTCTTTAATGCCAAAATATCGCCGCCGTATTTACGTTGTGTTAGTTTCTCCTCAAGTAAAAACTTTAGATACCTATATGGCATTTCTTAATTGCGTTAATTTAACGGTAAATACTGATGATTTAGAATCTTTGCCAGCAGTCTTGGAAAAAAGCTTAAAAGATTTTAATGAATTATATCGTCCATACTTTGAGGCTGGAGGGGGAGATTTTTTATAAAATTAAAAAGTTATTCTTCTTGTCTAAGATCTAAACTATCTCCCCAATCGGATTTTTTTGCTAGTTTATAATTATCTTTACTAGCTGAAATCGTAAGGTTTTTTAATCCGTTACTAGTACATAAACTTAATTGTAAATGACCTTTTCTTTTTAATGGATGGCGGATAATACGGGCAAAAGGTCTATTTACAACATCTTTAGAAACAATAAGATAAGAAAATTTCTCATCTTCATAAGATAAATATCCAGCTTTTGCTCGACGATGAAGGCTTGAGCGCGGCAACCGCTCAGAAAAGTGGCACCAATCGTTTTCCTGCATCGGGCAAATTTCTTGGTGTGGACAAGGTGCTACTATATTTGCTCCTAAACTAATTAACTGCTCTCTAGCCTCTAAAATATTACTAAACCCTTTTGGTGTTCCTGGTTCAATTAATAAAAGTATTTTACTTGTTGCTTGCCAGGCTTTTTGAACTAAAACTTTTCTTTCTACTAAAGGCAATTCTCCTAAAACATAAGAAATAGTTATTAAGTCATTTGCTGAAAATTGATGCTCTTTAATTAAATTTAAGTTAAGCCACTCAGCAGATTTAAGACTAACATTGTTGTTAGATAATTTCTTACCTAAAGCTAGCATATTTTTATCGTCTTCTATTAAAGTAATCTTATTGATTGCTGGGAAAAGATTTAATGCTGCCCAAGCAACTGTACCAGGGCCAGCACCTAAGTCTAATAAACTAGCTAATTCTATGTTAGGTAAAACTTTTTTTAACTGTGTTAATACTGCTTTTATTACCGCATAAGTTGCAGGAAGTCTTACTCCAATATAAGCAAGACGATGTATAGTAGAGGAAATTAATACTTTCTCGCTATTGCGGTAGCGTAAGGATAATTCCTCTATTGCTTTAGAAAAAAGAGAAAAATCTATTGTAGTTAACTCTGTTTCTATAGCTTTAGCTAATTCATTAGGTAAAGACATATGGTAAAATTAGCGTATAGCTAACATTTCATTTAATACTTCTACTTCTGCCACTTCTACAGAACTTTCTATTAGGTACAATGCTTCTAGCTCTCCTGTTGATTGATTAGATAGACATTGTATACAATAAAACTTTTCTTCTTGGATTAAAGCACGTTGTATTAGTTGGTTACATCCAAAACAATTAAAAAGATGGGTCATAAAATTAACCTTTTAAGTATATTTTTTAGAATAGATAAAAACTATTTAACATTTTGTAGTTTTACTATAATTATTAGTATTTTTCAACTACCTATTGTTTTCTTTGTTTACAATGCGATTAATGTATAAAAACTAACAAAAAACTAATAGGTTTTTTGTTGAAAAATAAAGACTTAATGAAAAATTAACAAGATTATAAGTAATAGATCAACTATAATATTTTATACAAAGTATTTGAGTTGGTTACTTATGTAATGGCTATAAAATCTTATAAAACCTTATAAACCAACAAAAGTTAAACAACATAGTAAAATAGTCCCATTTCCTCTCAAACTAAACAAAACTTTTAGAAAATAAAATAGAAACGAGGGGCTTATGACAACAAATTACAAATCACAGATTTTAATAGTAGATGATGAACCGCAAATTTTGCGTGTAATGAAAAATAGTCTTTTAGCAAGAGGTTATGATGTAAAAGTTGCTTCTGATGCTTTAGAAGCAATAGAGTTAATTAATGAGAAAATACCAGATTTAATCATTTTAGATTTAATGATGCCTAAGTTGTCAGGTTTTGATTTATGTAAGATGGTGCGTAAAATATCTAAAGTACCAATAATGATTCTTTCAGCTAGGCAGTTAGAAGATGATAAAAAGACAGCTTTAGATTTAGGAGCATGCGATTATATAACTAAGCCTTTTAATTTGAATGATTTACTAGTACGAATGAGAGTAACATTAAGAAGAAGTAGCAATACAGAAATAGAGGTAGGATACTTAAAAGTTGGTGATATTGGGATTGATTTTAGTAACAAAAGAGTTTTAGTTAGTGGAAAGGAAGTGGAATTAACACTAGTAGAATATGATGTACTTATATACTTAGCGAATAATGCAGGAAAAATAATAACACGCCAAAATTTAATGAACCGTTTATTTGGCTTTGATGGCTTAGAACATAGTCAGCAATTAAGAAGTTTAATAAATAAATTACGTAATAAAATAGAGCCTAATCCAGAAAAGCCTCATTATATTTTAATTGAACCTGGAATAGGTTATAAATTCTATCAACAGCCTTTATAGACAGATTAAAAATTAAAGGGATTAAAAATTAGTTTAATTTATAAACAAGCGAAAGATCAGCAAGTTAAACTAGTAGTTTAGTTTTTTGTTGTTTACGCTTTCTTTATGATTTAGTTTTTTGCTGTTATTATAACTTAAGGATATATAGAGATGTTAATTTTGCCAGCAATTGACTTAAAAGATGGTTGTTGTGTTCGTCTTACTCAAGGTGATAAGGAAAAAGTAAAAGTTTATGATCAAGATCCATTAGCTGTTGCTAGTAGCTTTTTAACTGTTGGGGCGCAAATGATTCATATTGTTGATCTTGATGGAGCGTTTGCTGGTGCAAAGACGGAAAACTTGTCAATTGTTAAGAAAATTTGCCATGAGTTAAACGCAAAAGTAGAATTTGGCGGCGGTGTTAGAGATGAAAAAGCTGTAGAAAACCTTATAGAAATAGGGGTTAGTCAAATTGTTCTTGGGACAATAGCGGTTGAAAATACGGAATTATTAGCTAATTTAGCCAAAAAATATCAAAAATATTTAGCCATTGGCATAGATGCTAGAAATGGTAAAGTTGCAACTCGTGGTTGGGAAACTATTACAGAAATAGACGCAGTAACTTTGGCTAAACAAGTTTCTGAGCTAGGAATTGAGCGAGTAATTTACACAGATATTTCACAAGATGGAATGCTAACAGGCCCAAATTTAGTGATGACTAAACATTTAGCTGAAAGTAGCAAATTAAAAGTAACGGCTTCCGGTGGTATAGGCTCTTTAGCTGATATTTGTGCCTTAAAAGCTTTAAGTAGTTATGGTGTAGATAGTTGCATTATTGGAAAAGCTCTTTATGAGCAAAAATTTACTCTAAAAGAAGCTTTAGAAATTGCTGCTTAAATAACTTTAACTCGGTTACGACCAGACTTTTTAACTTCAAAAAGCGAGTCATCCAATTCTTTAAGTATTTCTTTGGCGTTATTATGGCTAGCTTTCTTTGAAAGTTCTGTTACAAGAATAGTAACTGTTATTTGGTTATAGTATTCTTGAGGGAAAAAGTCAGTATTTTCTATTGCTGTACGTATAGATTCAGCTAATTCTGTTGCAGTTTGTACATTAATTTCTGGCAGTAAAATTGCGAATTCTTCGCCTCCATAGCGACTTGCAAAACCCCAGCTTTGAACTTGTTTTGATAACTCTTCTGCAATTTTAACTAAAATCCTATCTCCAACAAGAAAACCATTATCATTAACTGCTTTAAAAAAATCTATATCAATAAATAATAGAGAAAAAACAGGATTGTTTGTTTTTTCTAAAAGTTTATCTAGTTGTTCAATTAAAAATCTACGATTTAACAAGCCTGTTAATTCATCTTTCATTTTCAATCTCTTTTAACTTCTTCCTGTTCGTAGAAAATATATTTCTTCACCAAATTTTTCTTTTACTTTTGCTCCAATTTTAACATTTTGATTTAGCTTGCCACATTGTGCGCAACTTGGATAATAACGCCCTTGCATAAGCCGTTCACGGACAGCTTGCCATTTTTCGCTATACCAATGTTCAGAAAATTTACCTTCAGCTAAGTTTCCTACTTCTACTTCTGTTGAACAGCAAAATAAAATTTTTCCTTCCACTGTAACACGGGAATAATTCCAACCCATAAAACAGCCTACTTCTTTGATAGGTGCTGTTGACAAGCCTCCAATCGCAACTTGTTTTTCAAAAATATCTAAGTTGGTTGTTACATTTAATTTAGCAGCTTCACGGCGTGCTAATGGGATTAGCTCATCAAGTAGTAATTTTTGTTGTTCTTCTGTAATCGCACAACGTTCAGTTCCTTGGCTTAAACTAGCTAATTTATAAGTAATGCTAGTAGCATTATATTTATCAGCAAACCTAACCATTTCAACTAGTTCCGCTGCTGTATCATAATTGATTACTTGGACGTGCTTAAATCTTTTACCAGCCCAAGCAAAAGTTTCCAAAAGTTGACAAAGCTTTTGAAAATCAGCAGGTCTTAAATTTGGATGAAATGCTATATAAGATGTTGGAGAAACACCATTTACAGAAATTAACATCATATCCACATTTAACGAGAGGATTTTTTCTGCATTAGCTAAAAGTGCGTTAGTAAGTACAGTAACATGCCAGCCATAGCCCTTGCATACTTCAATGATTTTATAGATAGCAGGATTAACAAAAGGATCTCCCATACCTGATAAAATCACGGCTTCAACAGAATTTAGGCTGTCAAGGTCTTTAGCTAGCTCTATAAATGCTTCAAAATCAAACTGTTTACGCTTCCACTCCATTGATCGAGGTAAATAAAGCAAAGGTGAGTGATCCCAGCAAGTTGTGCAATTGGTGTTACAGCCGTTAGCTAAATCTATATGCACGGTTTGAGGCCCAGTTAGGACTTTACCCTCTTTTATTCCCTGCATTCGCAACTTACGCGCTTGACGAAATTTTTCTGTAATTACTGGCAAAATATTTCTCCAAAAATTTTTTGTTAATAAAGTCGCTTTGAGAAACGTTTATTATTTGTTGTCTATTTTTAGCTCTTGATTTATTGATGGATGCTTGATTTTAGCAGGCCAGAAAATATGTTAAACATTATTTTCCTAACACTCGTAATGCAAGCAAATCCCCAAAATTACTGATACTGAATAATACTTAAGGTTATGAAAAAAATATTCCTTTATTTAGATACTTTTAGAATTGCCCTTCAATCAATTTTTGCCCATAAATTACGCGCTTTTTTGACTTTAATAGGTATTATCATTGGTGTAGCTTCTGTTGTACTAGTAGGAGCTTCTATTAATGGTCTTAATACTTATGTAACAGATATAGTTTCTCGTGTTTTAGGTGTTAACCATTTTATGGTTGCTCGAATAGCTGCGGTAGGTAATATTTCTGATGATGAATGGGATAAGATGGATCGACGCAATAAAAGATTAACATGGGAAGATTACTATTGGCTACGTGATAATTGTAATACTTGTCAAACGGTTGGAATACAAGTTAATAATGGTATAGATCTAAAATTTGATGGTAAGGAACTGTTAGGGACAAGGGTTTCTGGAGTCACAGCAAATATGGTTGAGATAGAAGACAAAACCATTGTTGATGGTCGGTTTTTGCTGCCTTCAGAAGTTGAGCATTCTGCAATGGTTTGTGTAATTGGAATGGATGTAAAAGATAAGTTTTTTCCTGATGTGGATGCTATAGACAAAACTATTAAAGTTCGACAAATCCCTTTAAGAGTTGTTGGAATAGAAGAAAAACGAGGCTCAATGTTTGGTCAATCTTTTGATAACCAAATTTACTTGCCTGTTACTACTTATGGACATATTTTTGGCCGTCAACAAAGCCTTACCCTACATGGTAAAACTTCTGATAAAGAAGTCTTCTCTAGGGCCATAGAAGAAGCTAGAACAGCCCTGCGCAATAAACATAAATTAAAAGGCAATGAAGATGATGATTTTGGCTTAATTAATGTTGATCAACTAAATGGTCAAGTAGATCAATTTACAGGTGCTATTGCTGTGGTCGTTGTTCCTATAACTTTAATTTCTTTGCTTGTTGGTGGAATTGTTGTAATGAATATTATGCTAGTAAGTGTTACTGAACGGACTTTTGAAATAGGCTTACGTAAAGCAATAGGAGCAACACGAGGTCAGATACTTTTACAATTTTTAATTGAATCATCACTACTTTCTGCTATTGGCGGTGTACTAGGATTAGTTACTGCTAGTGGGTTAGCTAAATTAATTACAGTTGCTACTCCAATACCAATGACAATTACTCCAGCTTATGTCTTACTTTCAATACTTGTTTCTGGTGGAATAGGTGTGATTGCTGGAATTTATCCTGCTTATAAAGCTGCAAAACTAGACCCAATTATTGCATTAACTAAGAATTAAGGAGCAAGTAGAAATGAAAAAGCCAAAGTTAATTTTTGTTGAAATCATTGTAATGGCTGTAGAAAATCTAAAAGCTAATAAATTTCGTAGCTTTTTAACTATACTAGGTATTGTTATTGGAGTAATGACAGTTATTGCAATAGCATCTTTATTAACAGGACTTAGAAAAAATTTAGTTAATGTAATTGAAGAATATGGAACAAATAATATTTATGCTTTTCATCTTTCTACGGGCCCTCGTGTAGGTGGACGAGATAGAGCAGAACGGCTTAGAAAACCTCTAAAAGAAGAAGATGGGGAAATTCTTCGCTCACAAGCTAGCGCGATAAAAGATGTGGCTAACTCCTTATTTGTTAATTGGTCAGATAGTAGAATTGAATATAAAGGAACAAAATATCGTCGGGGCAATGTTACAGGAGTTTCAGCAAATTATGCCCAAATAGTTAATTTATCTGTTGGACAAGGTAGGTTTTTTACTGAAGTTGATGACCAACATAAGCGCAATGTTATGGTGGTAGGTGTTAATGTTGCTAACGCACTCTTTCAAAGTGATTCTCAAGCAATAGGAAAAAAAGTTACTTTTGTGGGTAAAGAATTTGAAATTGTTGGAGTTTTGGAAAAAAGAAAAAGTAGTTTTTTAGGAGAAAATGACGAAGATAATGATATTTTAGTCCCATATCATACAGCAAGAAAAGTTTCACCTCGTAGCGAAACCTTAATGCTAATTATTCAATCCCACTCAGAAATGTTGAAACAAGCTTTATCGCAATCCCAAGACATTTTACGTCGTCAAAGGGGTGTAAAATTTAATGAACCAGATAATTTTGATTTAGGTACAGCAGATCGTTTTGTACAACAATTTGATTCAATTATGGGGGGGATAGGTATAATTGCAATTTTAGTTTCTAGTATTGGCTTATTAGTTGGTGGTATTGGAGTTATGAACATCATGCTAGTAAGCGTTACAGAACGAACTAAAGAAATAGGTATTCGCAAAGCTATTGGCGCACAAAGTAAAGATATTGTTACTCAATTTCTTGTTGAAGCTATGACACTAACATTTTTAGGGGGTGTTTTAGGCGTTGTGTTAGCTGTTGGCCTTGGACAATTAATTAGTCTACTGGTGCCTTCATTACCAGGTGTTGTGCCTCTATGGGCTGTAACTTTAGGCTTAGTAGTATCTGTTTTAATAGGTTTAGTTTTTGGTGTCTGGCCGGCAACAAAAGCTGCTAAACTAGATCCTATAGAATGTTTACGCTATGAATAATAAATAATCAGTAAATACAAAGTAGGATTGTTGCTTTACCAATCTTAGTCACACAATTATAATTAGTCACCTATTTGCAATAAATAGCTTGCTTTTAAGACTAATATTTAACTTTTAGCTAATTAATTTGCTTAGTTGATATAACTAAATAAATTAATTAGCTAAAAGCCAATTTTAGCTAAAATATTTAATTTTTAGCTAAAAAGTTGCAAACTAAAATTGGTTAGGTTTAATCCAAACTAAAATTTTTAGGCCAGTGGAAAAAGATATGGAAAACAATCAAGAATCAAACAATTTGCCCATCACCAATCAATCATCTAAAGTTGTCAAAACTAATACTTTACTTACAGAAAAACTTCCAAGTAAACCAACACTTTTACAAAGATTTTTTTCTAAATGGACACTATTAGCATTATTTTTAACTTCAATAATTTTAGGAACATTAACAGGGCTAGAACTTTCCTATCAATATGGCCTAACTTATGATGCTCAAGCTGTTAAACAACTGGCAGACTATAAACCTAGTTTAGTAACTCAGGTTATTGCTGATGATGGTAAAACCGTTATAGGTGAGTTTTCCTTAGAACGTCGTATGCCTATTAGTTATGATGAAATCCCAT
>Ga0268299_1001109_pt1 | contig 56203 bp, 53 predicted proteins | sample NOBtaG_FD_193484 | JGI IMG/M metagenome (GOLD analysis project Ga0268299, IMG submission 193484) | Activated sludge microbial communities from bioreactor in Nijmegen, Gelderland, Netherland - NOB reactor | ecosystem: Engineered > Bioreactor > Aerobic > Activated sludge | place: Netherlands... | reverse complement strand
GCACCGGTTCATAGCGCCTCCAAAAAAAATCGCCGGACCGTTGAGGGTCGCGCTCGTTCACCCGTTGTAGGGGTAGAGACGTTCATCTTCATTGCCTCAAGGAGTCGCCATGCCCTGTTTGCTCAACTCGTCCCTTCGCTCGATTGTCCACACCATGGTGCTATGCCTGATCGCCTTCGGACCATGGAATCAGAGTGCGATCGCTCAGACCCAGGTCACGGAGAATGCTTCAGGCACAATGCCGTTCGACATCGGCCCGCAACCGCTCGGCTCAGCCATCGCGGAGTTCGCGGCCGCCACCAAGTATCAAGTGCTATACGGGCAGGGCATTCAGCAAGAGGCGCAAAGCAAAGGCGCGCAAGGTCTGTACACGCCCACCGAAGCCCTGAGTGCCATTTTAGACGGGACCGGCGTGACCTATCGGTTTACCGACGAACGGACGCTGACGTTGGATCAATCGGGCGTGATTCCGGTTCCGGTCCCGTCGTCGCAGCCGGGCTCTGAATCGCTCCCAACGGACTCACCCGCTCCCAGCGCGGCCCGCACTGCCAAACCGGTCAAGGTGCCTGAGATCCTGGTGAAGGATGTGCGGGAACGGGAGGGCGACGTCTCCTATGTGGCGGAGGACACGAACACGGCGACGAAAAGCGATATTCCGCTGATCGAAACGCCCCAGTCCGTCAGCGTGATCACACGCGCCCGCATCCAGGCGCAAGAAATCAACTCCATCGGCGAGGCGTTACGCTACACCGCCGGCGTGCGAGGCGAACCGTTCGGATTCGATTCGCGCCTGACCTGGCTGCAGTTCCGCGGGTTCGATAACACCACGAACGGCCTCTTCAAAGACGGCCTGCAACTCCGCAATCCCGCCTTCGGGATCAGCTACAACCTCGAACCCTACGGCGCGGAGCAGCTGGATGTGCTACGCGGGCCGTCTTCGTTTTTGTATGGACAAGGCAGCCCCGGCGGCCTGCTCAATTACGTCTCCAAACGGCCGACGCAGCAGTCGCTCCATGAGGTGCAATTTCTCGCCGGCAACTTCGGGCGTTATGAAGGCCGATTCGATTTCGGAGGGCGAGTCAACGATAGCGATACCTTTTCCTTCCGGATGACCGGCCTGATCCGGGAAAGCGGCACGCAAATCGACAATGTGCCGAACGATCGGGTCTTTATCGCGCCGGCCTTGACCTGGCGCATGGCGCAGAGCACGAGCCTGACATTCTTCGCCACGTATCAGAGGGATCGCGCCGGGGCCTTCCAATGGTTGCCCGCCGATGGAACGCTCCGCTTCAATCCCAACGGGTTCATCCAACCGCACCGGTTTACCGGTCAGCCGCCGGTGGATCGCTACAACCGCAACGAACATTCCGTCGGCTACGAGTTTCACCATCAGCTGTCCGAGAATTGGAAGTTTCTGCAGAAAATGCGCTACAACTCGAACGAAACGGACAACGTCACGACCTTCGTTCTGGGGTTGGAACCGGACCGGCGCACGGCGCTGCGCGATCAATGGACCAGCTATGGAAAATTGACCGCCATCGCGCTCGACAATCAGATCAGCGGAAGAGTCTCGACCGGCTGGCTGCAGCATAACCTGCTCGCCGGCCTCGATTTCCAGCGGATCTCGGTGCGGCATAATCAGAACTTCGCGGAAGCCTCGTCCATCGACATTTTCACCCGGCACGATTACGGCGCGCTGGGCGTCATTCCTTACTTCGACAGCAAACAAGATACGAAGCAATTGCAGACCGGCGTCTATATCCAGGACCAGATCAAACTTAACAACTGGCTCTTGACCTTGGGAGGCCGCCACGATTGGGCGCGGAATGAAGCAACCGACAATGTGGCCGGGACCACGAGTTCCCAAAGTGACCGCAAAGCGACGGGCCGCGCCGCCTTGACCTATCTCTTCGACAGCGGACTGGCGCCCTACATCAGCTATTCGACCTTTTTCCTTCCATCGCTGGGCATCGACGCCAACGGAAAACAGTTCAAACCGGAAACCGGCCGGCAATACGAAGTCGGCATCAAGTACCAGATCCCCAACACCCGCGCCTTCCTGACCGCCGCCGTCTTCGATCTCACGCGAGAAAACTACGTGCAGACCGACCCGGGAACCTTCCTGCCGGTCCAACGCGGCAAAGCCCGCTCCCGAGGATTGGAGTTGGAAGGGGTCGCCACCTTCGAGTCCGGGTGGGACCTGATCGCCGCCTATACGTTGCTCGACAACGAGGTGAGAGAAACCGTGGATCCGACCGAACAAAATCGACGGCTGGTGCAGGTCCCGGCGCAATTCGGGTCCGCCTGGGCGAAATACACCGTCCCCCAGGGAAGGTGGAAAGGGTTCGGCATCGGGGGCGGTGTCCGCTACACCGGGTACAACTACGCCGATACGGCCAATACCTTCCGGGTCCCCAGTTATGTGGTCGGCGACGCCGTCATCGACTACACCTGGAACCACTACCGGTTTGCGCTGAACATCAACAACATCCTGAACCACAACACGTACGGCTGTTTCAACGAAGGCATCACCTGTAACTTCGGCGAACGGCGCACGGTCGTGGGCACTGTGGCGTACCGGTGGTGAGAAGTCAGCTGCAGGCCCGTCTCCTCCACGAGCGCTCCGCCTGACGGCGGGAACCTCGAGCGGTTCGACGGGAGAAGTTCGAGGTGATCACGCGACAGTGCAGGCGCCATGCGTCTCGCTACCGGTCTGATCACCGCGCAGGCTCTTCACAGTGGACTAGCGGCGAATTTCTCGCGCCCAATCTGTAGACGTTGGCGGCAGGCAGTTGTTACTATCCGGTGGCCAACCAGGCTGGTACTGCCCCTTCACTCTCTCGATGATCGACACGAGACGATCGGTACGATCAAGAAAGGAACCATGATTGCCATTGGAAAACCGGTCCCTGACGGGACCTATCAAGCCTACGCCGAAGATTCCATTCGCTCCGTGACCTTCAATGACCAGCGGGGGAAATGGCTGATTGTTTTCTTTTACCCCGGCGATTTTACCTTCGTCTGCCCGACGGAATTGGCGGAGATGGCCAAACTGTATCCTGAATTTCAAAAACTCGGCGCGCAGGTCTGGGGCGTGAGCACCGACTCCGTCTTTGTCCACAAGGCCTGGCATGACGCGTCGGCGACGATTCGTTCCGTCAAATTCCCGTTGATTGCCGACCCGACCAGGGCGCTGTCGCGGGCGTTTGGCGTGTATCTGGAAGACGACGGCGTCGCGCTGCGCGGGACGTTTGTGATCGATCCCGACGGCGTGTTGCGCGCCTGTGAAATCCATGACAACAGCATCGGCCGCAATGCCGCTGAGACGCTGCGCAAACTGCAGGCCGCGATCCGCGTTCGCAGCGGCGAAGGCGAAGTCTGCCCTGCCAGTTGGCAACCAGGACAAGCCACGTTGAAGCCCGGCCTGGATCTGGTCGGAAAACTGTAACTCGTTAACGCGTTCGGCGCAGAGCGAACGCAGTGGACACAGGTGAGCATCCGGCAAGCGGTGGGATTTCTCTTCGCGAGTGGCCCTCCTCTACACAGTCAATCGGCGGCTGGTGAAGGTTATCCCTTCCCGCCGCCGGTCTGTTTACGCATCCAGCGGATCAGTTCGTCCTTCGCCATTTTTCCCGCCGCGACCCGGCGTGTCGCACTTTCGAGATCTTGAGGCGCGGTCGTGAGCTCGATCCCGTTGTTATCGAGAAACACAAACGCTGCCATGACTGCCGCTCGTTTATTTCCATCGAAGAACGGGTGGTTTTGGGCGATGTGAAACAGGTAGGCCGCGGCCATAGCTGCCATATCCTCGTGAAGATAGGCGCCGCCGAATTGTTGCCGCGGCATCGCGACGGCTGCATCGAGAAGGTTGTGATCCCTCACTCCTTCCATGCCGCCCTCGTGCGCAATGGCGCTGGCATGAATATGCACCACGTCCTCGACGCTGAGAAAGGCGATCTCTTTCACGGCCTACTCCGCCAACCGTTTGAGCATCGGCCCGTACCGGCGACGCATCTTCTTGAGCGACTCTTCAACCCGCGCTTGACCGACCCCCACATTCGCCGGCGTGATGACGAGCGCATTGCCGTTGAGCGTGAGTTGAAGCGGGGTATCCTCGGTGATGCCGAGCGCTTCCATCATCGGTTTCTCGAAGACCAGGGCCATGCTGTTGCCGTGTTTCTGAAGGGTTTTGATCATCGCGCACCTCCGTTTGTACAATGTTACAACAGAGGGAAACCCCTGTCCACGCCGAACCGGTTCAGCACCTCGGATCTGACCCACACCTACACGAACCACGTGCCCGAGCTGATTCAACACCAACAAATATCCAGTCCATTTTACGGGTGCGGTTCAGGCGGGATCATACGTCTTAATCTATATAGACCCTCTGTCACAGTAGTTCGACGGAGTGCCCCGCCCCTTCGCCCAAGGCGCCGGGCCGCGTGGAGGGAGCCGCACGATATACCCCCGTTCGGCTCCCTCCACCTTCTATCCATCTCCCCCTCAGCTTCCCATCAGCGTAGACGCACCGATAGGGTCGCCGCCCGCCACGTTTCTGGAACCGATCTTGAGAATAAGCATGGCCTTTCTGACCGGTCCTGGATTACAGTCACCGCCTAGATTCACGCGCCCAACCGAGCAGGCTCGTTCACGAGAAGAAAGGAGTGCATCATGAAGGGGTACATCGTCCAGATCGAAGACGCCACACGCGACAACCCGCATTACCGCAAGGTGCTCTTTACGGCGCAACATTCTCAATTGGTCTTGATGAGTCTCAAGCCGGGCGAAGAAATCGGAGAAGAAGTTCATGAATTGGATCAATTTCTCCGTTTCGAGGAGGGTGAGGGAACCGTCATCCTGGACGGCAAGAAGCATGCGGTCAGCGACGGCTTCGCGGTCGTCATCCCGGCCGGCACCAGACACAACGTGATCAACAGCGGAAGCAAGGCTCCACTCAAACTCTATAGTTTGTACAGCCCTCCGGAACATAAAGACGGGATCGTGCACAAGACCAAGGCAGAAGCCGACGCCGACCACGATCATCATTTTGACGGTCGAACGTCGCTGAAATAAACGAAACCTCACGCATTACATTCACATGGCATGATCACGCTGCGCTGCCTCATTCTGGTGGGATTGCTCCTCTCGCCGCCTGTTCTCGCCGGAGCGGATGAGGGCTCCCCTACCCACCAGCACATGGCCGACCTGAGCTCGCACGGCATCAACCGGGCGGACCAGCAACAGAAACCCTATGTGCTCCTGATCTCGCTCGATGGCTTCCGGGCCGATTACTTGGACCGCTTCGATCTGCCTAATTTCCGGGAGCTGATGAACCATGGGGTGCGAGCGCAAGGCCTCATGCCGGTCTTTCCGTCCATCACCCGCCCGAATCATTATTCGATCGTGACGGGACTCTATCCCGAACGGCATGGCATCGTCGGCAACGTCTTCTATGATCCGGCGCGGAAGGAAGTCTTTTACGACGAGCCCACCCTGCGCGATCGCACGTGGTACCGGGGCCAGCCCATCTGGGTCACCGCGGAGAGGCAAGGGATGGTGGCAGCCTGCTACTTGTGGGTCGGTTGCGCTACGCAGAGCCAAGGAAGCACACTGCGACATCTCGCGCTGGACGTCCCGCAGATCTCCAACCAGCAGCGGGTCGATCAGATCCTGGCTTGGTTACAGTTACCACCTGACAGACGGCCTCACTTCTTGACCTTGTATATGGATGACATGGACGAGGCGGGACATCGCTTCGGCGCCGACTCTCCCGAGATTCGTCTCGCCGCGCAGGGTGTGGATCAGGCACTCGGGCTCCTCCTGGACCGTCTCGAGACCCTCTCCATCCGGGACCAGATTTATGTGGTCATCGTCAGTGATCACGGCATGCTGTCGATCCGGCGCGACCAGTTCGTGTGGATGGACGATCTGATTGAGGAAAAAACGCCTAACGAATGGATCGGCACGCTTGGGGCCTATGCCAGTCTGCATCTGGATCCGACGGCGCACGATCCCGTCCAGACGCGAGACCGGCTCAACGCCTCGCTCCGGCATGGTCGGGCGTATCTGCGAGAGGAACTACCGGAGTCGTTGCACTACCGCCATGATCCGAGGATCGGCGACGTCGTGATCCTGATGGACATGCCCTACCTCATCTTGTGGAAGGAATATGCGCAGGCCATCCTGGTCGGCGAACATGGATGGAACCCCGCGCATCCGGAAATGCACGGCATCTTTGTGGCCACCGGTCCCGGCATCAAACGAGGTGAGACGATTCCTGCCTTCGAAAACATTCACATCTATCCATTACTTGCGGAGTTGCTGGGATTGGCCATCCCGGCGAACATCGATGGACGGCCGGGATGGTTGAGGAGATTGGTGCTCGAATAGTTGAGAGACTTGGGGCGGATCAGCGGCTGCTTTGCGGTTCGGTTCCAGCGCGCGGCCCATCCAGGTGAGTTGTCAGAAACCGTTCCATTTCACGCCTTCAACTGATCGCCATCCAACCGCCAAGATCCTCACTCCCGCTCCGCTCACAGCTCATACCCCAGGAACTGCCGTTCGTCCATCAGCAGCGCGAGGAGTCCGACACTTCCGCAAATGTCACGCTGGCCGGTTCATCATCTGCCAGAGATCAAAAACGCGCCGCCCTCCTTTTGCCTGACACCCCAAGATTTTCAATCAGTTAAAAAAAATTTTACAGATGGTGTGCTGAATGACGTTTCTCATACGTCTTAACTGATGAGTTTCTATGGGCTCTGCCGGCTGACCCTGTCGATGGGCACAGGCAGAGCAGGAGGCGAACCGGAGAAAGGATCGATTGGTCATGGAAGGCATGAAGCACCTCATCGACTACGGCATCATCGGGCTGTTGATCGCGCTGAGCCTCTGGGCGGTCGCGGTGGCCACGGAGCGATGGCTGTACTTTCGACGTGTCGATATCCGGCATTTTCAGAACGCGCAAGAATTCGAGGTCGCGCTGACGAAGCATCTGGTCGTGATCGGGACCGTGGCGGCGAACGCCCCCTACATCGGCCTGCTCGGAACGGTGCTCGGCATCATGTTGACGTTCCACACCATGGGGTCGTCGGGCACCATGGCGGTGCAAACGATCATGGTCGGGCTCAGCCTGGCGCTGAAAGCCACCGCCGTCGGTCTGCTGGTGGCCATTCCCTGCGTCGTCCTCAACAATGTGCTGCGCCGTCGCGTCACGGAGCTGATTACGGAGTTCAAGATTCAACATGGGACGTGAGCTGGATCAAATCAATGTCATCCCGTTGGTCGACGTGATGCTCGTCTTGCTGGTCATCGTCTTGACCACGGCGACCTTCATCACCACCGGCCAAGTCCCGGTGCAACTCGCGAAGGCGCAGGCCTCCTCAGATCGGAAGGATGTGCCCCTGGTGGTGACCCTCACGGCGGAGGGGACGGTCTTCATGAACGATCAGCGGGTTCCCCAGGATGGATTACGCGGCATGCTCAGTCCGCACCCGCGGGAATCCACCGTGTTGCTGCGCGCCGATCGCGTGACGGTGTTGGACCGGTTTGTCACCCTCGTCGATGAGATTCGCAGCATGGGCTTCCAGCAGGTCAGTCTGGAGGTGGTTCGCTCATGAGCCTGGCCATTCCCATGGATTCCTCGCAACGCCAGCGGGCATCGGCCTGCTGGGCCTTTTCCATGTCGGTCCACGGCCTGCTCGTGGGCATGGCCGTCCTGTTGCTCACGGAAATCCCGCCACCCCCGCCGCCCACCTTCAAGTGGGATGTGGCCGTCGTGCAACCGGCACCTCCGGCGGCAGAGCCGACTCCCCCGCCACCCGTCGAGTCTCAGCCTCCGCCCACCCCTCAACCAGTCACCGCGCCCAAGCCGAAACAGGTCCCGGTTACCAAGGTGGAACCGGTCGTTCGCCAGGTTCAGCCGATCCAAGAACGGCAGCCGGTCCAGCAGGTGCAGCCCGTGCTGGAAAGTGTGCCGGTGCAGACGGCCCAGGCCATTCAGCAAGTCACGACACAACGAACGGAAACGGTGACGCGTGAGGTCCGGGAGGCGGTCACGCCCGTCACCGAAGTCGTCCAGCAGGACGTGGTGGAGCAGAGCGCCCCCGCCGTCGAAGAGGTCTCGCCGTCCCAGCCGGTCGCGACCGCCGCACCCGTTACCCGTCAGACCGAGACGGTCGCCGAAGTCGCGGCGGTGGTGAATGAAACCACGGCGGTTGAATCAGTGCCCGCTCCGGTTGAGGCGATTGAACAGGTCCGGCAGGAGATCGTTCAGCGGCCCGTAGAAACCGTCCAGCAACGGGTGGTCAAACATCGGGCGGTCCAAGCCCGGCCGGAAGCGCAAGCGGATTTCGGATGGCTCGGTCAGGAGATTTGGTCATCGGTCGATCAACGCAAACGCTACCCGGCCGAGGCCAAACGGAATCATTGGCAGGGGCGGGTCATCCTGCGCCTCACGATCGAACAACAGGGTGCGGCGGTCCACCTGCTGGAATTGTCCCTGGAGAAAAGCTCCGGTCACTCCGTGTTGGACCGCCACACGCTTGAAATGGTCCGCAACGCCTTTCCGCTGAAGGTCAAGCATGAAATGGCAACATCCAAAATCCAGCTCGATGTGCCGTTTTCCTATCACATGGAATAATCACCCTTTTACCCGAATCACGGAGTCGATCATGTCGTTACCCCATTCTTCTCTCCAGTCGATGTTCTTCGCGACGGCCGCTACCATCACCGCGCTCTGCTCCTGGGCCGCAATGCCGGCTTTCGCGCAGAACGGCGAGAAACCCTTTCACGCCGTCGTGACCGATGCCAAAGACATGCAAACCGACCTCAAGAACGTCGTGTTCTATTGGGAAGAAAAAGTCAGCGAAACATCGTTCATTCCGCATGAATTGAAACATCTTCCCGTGAAGCGAGGCACCGCCACCGTGAACATCAAGTTCGACGGGGTCAAGCAAGTCGAGGTGACGGCAGCGGGCGAGAAGGCTCCGCCGACCTTGCACATCACGCTCGCCAACGGCAAGACAGGAGACTTTCCCCTGGCGATCGACGGGAGCTTCAAGGGCGACTCTGATTTCGGCCAGGTGGATCTCCCCGTCAATGGGCTGAAAAAGCTCGAGTTCAAGTAAAGGATTACATTCCTCAGCTCAGATCCGTCGCGAACACTTGTTCGGAGGACGAGAACCACCGGCACCATTTCTCATGACGCTTCGCCGCACCACCTATGCGTTGCTCCTCGTTCTGACGGCGATCTCCGTCATGTATGCCGTCAAATGGATCGCCCTGACATCGGTTCCCGCTTCAGATGGATCAACCGGCTCCCCGCCGGCGACAGCCGTGGTGTTGGCGCCGGTGACGATCGACCGGATGCGTCATACCATCAAAGCGGTCGGGACGCTACGCGCCAACGAAAGCATCATGATTCGCCCGGAGGTGGCGGGACGCATCCGACAGATCTGGTTTGAGGAAGGCCAGGCCGTGGAGAAGGACCAACTGCTCATCGAGTTGGATGATTCCGAACTCCAGGCCGAAATGGCGCAAGCCGCGGCTCAGCTCAAGGTCTCCCGCCTCACCTATGAGCGCCTGAAACAGCTGGACTTGGACGGCAAGCGCTACGTGCCGAAGCAACAGCTCGATGAAGTAGCCGGGGCGCTCCAAGTGTCCCATGCCAATCACAGCCTCTACGCCACTCGATTGTCCAAGACCAAGATTCGCGCTCCGTTTGCCGGGATCACCGGCATCCGCCGGGTCTCGCCGGGCGACTACGTCGGCACGGGGCTCGACCTGGTCAACCTGGAAGACCTCGCCCAGCTCAAGATCGACTTCAAAGTGCCGGAGACGCTTCTTCGCCATCTGGCGCCGGGCCAACCCATTGAGTTGACCACCGATGCCTATCCCGGCGATACCATTCGCGGCACGGTGTACGTCATCGATCCGCAGGTCGAACTGACCACCAGATCGGTCCAACTGCGCGCGCGCATACCCAACCAGCAACAGCGCCTCAGACCCGGCATGTTTGCGCAGGTCCTCCTCACCTACGGGCAGGAAGAACGCGCGCTGCTGATTCCGGAAGAAGCCGTCATGCCGAAACAGCAGAAGGTCTACGTGTTCCTGGCAAAAAACGGCGCGGCCCAGCAGCGCGAGATCACCCTGGGCGCGCGCATCAAAGGCTACGTGCAAGTGCTGAGCGGTCTTACCGAACAGGATACGGTGATCCGAGTCGGCCACCATAAGCTCCAGGAGGGCGATCCGATCGTCGCCTTGGCGGAATCAACCCCCTGACTTCCCACGGCGTACCCCTATGAGACTGTCCGCACTATCCATTGAGCGTCCGGTCCTGGCCACCGTCGCGACGCTCCTGCTGATGCTCTTCGGCATCCTGTCCTATTCGCGCCTCCCCGTCCGCGAGTATCCCGACATCACCTTTCCGGTGGTCTCCGTGCTCACCGTCTATCAGAGCGCCGATGCGCAGCTGGTGGAAACGGATATCACCTCGGTGTTGGAAGATGCGCTCAGCGGAGTCGAGGGATTGCGAACCCTGCGATCCACCAGCCGGGAAGGGCTCTCCACCATCAGCCTGGAATTCACCCTCACGCGCAACCTGGACGCGGCCGCCAACGACGTGCGCGATCGCGTGACCCGCGTGCAATACCTGCTGCCGCAAGGCATTGAACCGCCCCTGGTCATGAAGGAGGACAGCGAATCCGACGGCATCATGTGGCTGGCGTTGATCAGCGACCGGCACAGTGAACTGGACATGACCGATTTCGCACAGCGCCAACTCAAGGACCGGTTGGCACCGCTGCCGGGGGTGTCCAATGTGATGCTCGACGGGGAACGCCGCTACGCCATGCGCATCTGGCTGGATCCGGATCGGCTCGCCTCGCGGCTCCTCACCGTGCAGGACGTGGAAGATGCCCTTCGCACGCAGAATGTCTCCATGCCCACGGGCCGGATCGAAAGCACCCAGCGCGAGTTCAGCGTGCGGATGGGCGGAGGATTGGAGCAGCCCGCGCAATTCAACCAATTGATCCTGGCCTATCGCGACGGCTACCCGGTCCGTTTGCAAGATGTGGGGACGGCGGAAATCGCCCCGGAAGACGAGAGAAAACTGGTTCGCGTCAACGGCAAACCTGCGATCGGTCTCGGCATCATGAAGCAATCGAAAGCCAACACCCTCGAGACCGCGCGCGCCGTCAAGCGCACCCTCCCGTCTTTGGAATCCCTGTTGCCCGAGGGCATGAAGCTCCTCGCGGCCTTCGACAGCTCCATCTACATCGAGCGGTCGCTCAAGGAAGTGTATGAAGCGGTGGGGCTCTCCGTGCTGCTGGTCGTCCTGGTCGTGTTCCTCTTTCTGCGCAGCGCCAAGGCGACGCTCATTCCCACCGTCGCCATCCCTGGATCGATCCTGGGCACCTTCGTGTTGATGCAGGTGACCGGCAGTTCAATCAACACCATTACCTTGTTGGGATTCGTATTGGCGATCGGGCTCGTGGTGGACGACGCCATCGTCGTGGTCGAGAATGTCTACCGGCGCATCGAACAGGGTATGAGCCCCAGGGAAGCCGCGCTGACCGGCAGCCGTGAAATCGGATTTGCCGTCATCTCGACAACGCTGACCTTGGCGGCGGTGTTTCTCCCGATCATTTTCCTTCCGGGCATCGTGGGCCGCCTGTTCGCGGAATTGGGCATCGCGGTGGCGGGGTCGGTGCTGCTCTCCGGATTCATTGCCTTGACCCTCACGCCGGCGATGTGCGCGAGGCTCCTCGGTTCGGCGGTCACGACCGGATCGCCCGCGCAGGGCTCAGCGCTGGATGCCTCCGCATGGCTGAAATGGCTCACGCGGCGCTATCGAGCGGCCTTGGAAACGGCGCTGCAACGGCCATCGCTGGTCTTGCTCGCGGCCGTCGGCTCCCTTGCCGCGAGCGGCCTGCTCTTCTGGACACTGTCCAGTGAACTCGCGCCCCTCGAAGATACCGGCTGGTTTGCCATTCACGTGAGCGCGCCTGAAGGGGCCACCCTCGACTACACGGATCGCTACGCGAAGGAGAGCGAGCAACAGGCTGCCGACATTCCGGAAATGGATTCTTATTACACGGTGGTAGCCAGAGGGTGGCGCCCGACGCTGGTGAATCGAGCCGTCACCTGGGTCACGCTCAGGGATTGGTCCGATCGCGACCGCGCACAGCGTGACATCGTGACCGGGGTGGAACCGAGCCTGGCAGCGATTCCCGGCGCCACCGTCTTCGCGCTGAATCCGCCGCCGTTCAACCAGGAGGACAGCAAGACGCCGGTGCAGTTGGTCGTGCGAGGTCCGGCCTACGATGTGCTGGACAAGATCGTGGCGAAGGTTCGCCATGAGGCAGCCGGGCACCCCGCCTTGGTCAACGTGGAGAGTGATCTCGATTTGAACAAACCGGAGCTCCGCGTCGATATCAACCGCGACAAGGCGGCGGACCTCGGCATCCCGGTGGAAACGATCGGCCGCACCTTGGAAGTATTTCTGGGCGGGCGAAAATCATCCACGTTCATGCGCGAAGGGAAAGAGTATCCGGTCATCGTGCAGACGCGGCCTCACCACCGCGGCACCAAATCGGATATCGACCATCTGCATGTCAGGGGGAGCCGGGGCGATCTGATCCCGCTCAGCAATCTCGTCACGTTGAGCGAGGCCGTGGCGCCCAAACAGCTCAACCATTATGAAAAGTTGCGGGCCGTCACGATCAGCGCGGGAGTCGGGTCCGGCTCCACACTGAGCCAGTCCATCGACGCGTTGGAAGGCATCATCCGGAAGCACCTGCCGGTGGGCGCCAGTATCAGTTACGGAGGAGAAACGAAAGAGTTCAAGGAATCATCCGGAAATCTCCACTTCATCTTCCTGCTGGCCCTGCTGGTCGTGTATCTGATCCTGGCGGCACAGTTCGAAAGTTTTCGCCATCCGATCACCGTGCTGTTCTCGGTGCCACCGGCGCTGGCCGGCGCGTTGCTGGCGCTGTTGCTGTTCCGCGGCACCCTGAACATCTACAGCGAAATCGGGCTGATGATTCTGATCGGACTCGTCACGAAAAATGCCATTCTCATTGTGGAGTTTGCCAATCAGCTGCGCATTGACGGGCGCTCCCCTCGCCAGGCCATTGTCGAGGCGGCGACCCTGCGCCTGCGGCCCATCATCATGACGACGATGGCGACGATCCTCGCGGCCCTTCCCCTGGCATTGGCCTCGGGTGCCGGCGCGGCAGGCCGGTGGCATATCGGGCTGGTGGTCATCAACGGGCTCGTCCTCTCCACGCTGCTCACGCTGTTTCTGGTGCCGGTGGTCTACGCCTTTCTGCCCGCGGCAAAGCCGGCCGGACAGGAAACGCCCGAACGAGAAGGTCTCGGCGAGGTCCTCTCCCACCCCTCGCCTTCCGAGGGATAACCGCGTACCTGGTAGAAGGAGGCTTCCGCCTCACCCGGCCCGATGGCGTTGCCTCGCTGCCAACCACCGGCCCAGCCAGGCCCAGACGATCATCAGCGGCACCAGGGCCCAGGCGATTTGCCCTGTCGTCACGCTCAACGCCTTGAGACCGGAAATCAGCCATCCGGTCGAAGCATCGCCCGCGCGCGAAATCGCCGTGTCGATGAAATTTTTCGCCTTGTACTTCTCCTCTCGACTGACCACCGTAAACAGCACCTCGCGCGCCGGCTTGGAAAGCGCATATTCCCCCACCCGGCGCAATACGGAAAAGCCGACGTACAGGGCTAATCCCGGCCAGAGCGCGATGCCCAGAAACCCCACCAGGCTGACGGCGGGAAGGAACAACAGAGCGCCCGCCAACCCGAACCGCGCGACCACGCGGTTAGTGATCAGCAGCTGCGTCAGCCAGGTGAGGATGTTGGTGGCGAAGTCCATCAAGGAGAAAAAGCGCGTGCGGGCTTCCGGCATGGCGAACTGTTCCGCGACCAGACGCACCTGTTCGAAGTACAGGAAGGTGGCGGTCATGGTCAGCAACATCAGATACCCACAGATCCCCAGCAGATAGGGCGAGGACCACAGCAGACGAACACCGGCCAGAAAACCGCCGCCCAACGGGGCTCCGCTATTCTCGCGGTGAAAGGCCGACCGGCTGCGGCTCCAACGTTCCAGCTGGTAGATGCAGCCGAGACAGGCCACCAGGAACGCCGCCGAGGCGAGCATCAGAACAGGAACCGGGAACACATAAGTCAGGCCGGTCGTAATGAGCGGCCCGAACAAGGCGCCGGTGCTGCCGCCCGCCGCAATGATCCCGAAGAGACGCGCGCCCTGCGCCGCCGTGAACAGGTCGGCCATGAAACTCCAGAACACCGAGACGACGAATAGATTGAACACCGACAACCAGACAAAAAACCCGCGCGCAATCCACTCGAGATAGTGGCCGCTCGTCATCAGGGCGTACAGGCCGATCAGATTGGCGATAAAAAAGAGGTAGACCGCAAGCAACAACCGATAGCGGGAATAGCGCGCCGACAACCAACCGAACAGCGGCGTGACGGCCAGCAACGTCGCAAACGTGCCGGTCATCATCCAGGGAAGGTTATGCACGCCGCCCTGGATCGCCATCTCATCGCGCACGGGCCGGAGAATGTAGTACCCGCAGAGGAGACAGAAGAAGTAGGCGAAAGACCAGGCCAGCGGCCGCACTTCCTGCGGCTCTGCCTTCGCAAACCGGATCACTGACCGCTGCCATCTCTCCATGGGGCTCCGAATGCGCGCCAGTGTAACAGGCCTCGGGACACGGGCAAGAAAAAATTTTGGTACAATGCGCCCGCGGCCCGCCGTGATCAGCTACCCTTCTTAAACCGAGGCGCATCATGATCGATCTCCGGAGCGATACGGTCACCAAACCCACCCCCGCCATGCGCGAAGCCATGGCCCGGGCGGAAGTGGGTGACGACATTTATGGTGAAGATCCCACCGTCAATCGCCTCCAGGAGGTCGGCGCCGTGCTCGTCGGCAAGCGCGCCGCGCTTTTTGTGCCCTCCGGCACGCTGGGCAATCAATTGTCGCTGCGCGCTCAGGCGGAGCCGGGGAGTGAAGTGATCGTCGATGCTCAGTCGCACATCATCCGTTATGAGCAGGGTGCGGCCGCGGCCTTGGCCGGCGTGCAACTCCATTGGGTGAGCGGCGCTCATGGGATCATGACCGCTGAACAGGTTCAGGCCGCGATTCGTCCGAACGATCCCTACAGCATCCGGACGGCGCTGATCTGCATCGAACACACCCACAATGCCGGAGGCGGGACGGTTTACCCGCTCTCCACCATTCAGGCCATTCGCGCGGTCGCGACCGCCCATGGTCTGCCCATGCACCTCGACGGGGCCCGCCTCTTTAACGCGGTCGCGGCATCGGGAGTCTCTGCCGCGGAATATGCGCAGCACTTCGAAACGGTCACCTTCTGCCTGTCCAAGGGATTGGGAGCGCCGGCCGGGTCGCTGATCGCGACGGATGATCCCGGCTTGATGGAGCGGCTTCGGCGGTTTCGCCGCATGTATGGAGGAGCCATGCGCCAGTCAGGCATTCTCGCGGCGGCGGGTCTGTACGCGTTGGAGCATCACAGGGCCCGCCTCCGCGAGGACCACGCTCACGCCAAGCGGCTTGCGGTCCGCCTGCAAGAGATTCCGGCTGTCACCATCGATCCGACCCTGGTCGAGACGAACATTCTGTTTTTCGACGTGCGCAGCAAGAAGTTCTCCGTCAGGGCCTTCGTAGCCGCGCTCAAGCAGGAGGGCGTGCTGATCAATGCCGTCGGCGATCACACCTGCCGCGCGGTGACCCACCTCGACGTGTCGGCCGAGGACATTGAACAGGCCGCCGACGGTATCGCGCGCCTGCTCAACGAATAGTGCGCGCGCCTCGCATTGACAGTCTCCCTCCCCCCTCCTACAATGCCCGCACGGGATGTTCAGAGAGGAATGAGTGTCGCTTCACGCCCTGTCGTTTCAACAGATCAGTCGCATTCTCGACGTGACGGATGCCCTGGGACTCAATCGCGAATGGGTGGAAATACCGCTTTCGCCGGAACGTCCGGCCATCGTCCGCAAACTCCCGAATGGAAAACTTGAAATCGTCGTCGATGCCGAGCAACCGTTTGACGCGTGGCTCGGCACGCTCGAGCAACAGATACGCCGCGTGCAGGCCGCCTGACACGTTCAAGGATTGTCATGGAATCACATCTCGCAGACGCTTCGCCCCAGCCTTCGCCTGTGCTCCCTTCGTCGGAAGAATTGAAGGCCGAGTTACTGGATGTTCCCGAACCACCGGACATGCCCCCGGCCGTCACGCCGCCCGGCTATGATGACGCCCTTGCCGGCGCCGTCAAATATGTGCGTGCCAAACGCGGCGGCGACCTGGTCGGCATCATCCTCGTCGGATCCGGCGCCAGGCGCGCCGTGACCGCGCACAGCGATATCGATTTGATCGTGCTGGTGAAGGGCCCGGCCGATGGGCAGGAAATGGTGCGCGTGGGCGACCGGCTCGTGGATATTCGCTATGGCGAACACACCCTCGTTGCCGAGGATCTGGCCTACTCCCCGCGTCTCGCGCCGCTGCTTCGCAAAGGGCGGGTGCTCTACGACCACGAGGATATCGCGGCACAACTGATTGCGAAGGCGGCGCAACGGTTTCGCCAGGGTCCGCCGCCGGCCACGCTGCACGAACGCATTCGACTCAAGGCCGAGTGCCTGCATTGGCTCGGCAAGGTCGAGGACCTGCGCGACAAACCCAACAGCGCGCAATATCTGCTGCAGCTCTTTTTTGAGGACTGCCTCTCCGCATTTTTTCGAACCCGGGGGCTCTGGTTCACGGCGCCGGTCGATACCCTCCGGTTCCTGGCTTCGCGCGACCCGGCACTCGGGGAGCTCGCCGGCCAATTCTTAAGCGCAGCGACGCTTCACGACCGGCTGATGGCCGGGCGGCGGTTTGCCGAGGCCCTGTTCCGCGATATTCCCCTTCCACCCCGCGTGGACTGACAGGGCAACGCCATCCGGGTTCAAATCCGGCAACCGCTTGCACGGATGCCGCGCCGTGATAGCATCGGGACTTCACCAAACCACCGGAGCGGCACTCCATCCTGGCCGGCCCCGCGCCGGTCCTCACAGCCGCTCTTCACCAGAGAGGGTGATCTATGGAACTGGGATTCATCGGCCTCGGTAAAATGGGCATGAATATGGTGACGCGCCTGCAGCAAGGCCGGCACCGCGTCGTGGCATATGATCGCGCGCCCGATGTCGTCAAGCAGGCCGAGAGCAAGGGCTGTATCGGGGCCGCCTCCCTCAGCGACCTGGTCGGCCGGCTGACCGCCCCCCGCGCCGTCTGGATCATGGTTCCGTCAGGCGCGCCGACGGAAGACACGATCCACGCGATCAGCGCGCTGCTCCAGCCGGGCGATACGATCATCGACGGTGGCAACACCCGCTTTCACGACGATACGCGGCGCGCCGCCGAACTGAAGCAAAACGGCATTCACTACGTGGACGTGGGCACCAGCGGCGGCATCTGGGGACTGACGGTCGGCTATTGCCTCATGATCGGCGGCGAGCAGGGGCCGGTTCAACGCCTCACCCCCATTTTCGAAACACTGGCGCCCGAACAGGGCTGGGCCCACATGGGCACGCATGGCGCCGGCCACTACGTGAAGATGATTCACAACGGCATTGAGTACAGCATGATGCAGGGGTACGCCGAAGGGTTCGAACTCATGGCAAAAAGCGAGTATCGGTTAGATCTCGGAAAAGTCGCCGATGTGTGGATGCACGGCAGCGTGGTCCGCTCCTGGCTGTTAGAACTCGCCGTCGGCGCGCTGAAACAGGATCCCAAGCTCGAAAAACTGAAGGGCTATGTGCAGGACTCCGGCGAAGGCCGCTGGATGATCCAGGACGCCATCGACAAGGACGTGCCCGTGCCGACCCTGACGGCGGCGCTGTTCACGCGATTCCGGTCGCGGCAGGAGGAATCGTTCGCCGAGAAAATGCTGGCCGCGCTGCGTAACGCCTTCGGCGGGCATAGCGTCCGGCGCTGAGCGTTCACCCACGGACACCAAGACCATGTCTACGCCCACGACACCTGTCGATATCAAACCTCTCCCTGAAACCGTCACGCCGGTGGAGCCCTGTACCCTCGTGATCTTCGGCGGCTCCGGGGATCTCGCCCGGCGGCGCCTGATCCCGGCCGTGTACAACCTCCTGCTCGACGGCCTCCTCCCGGATAAGTATGCCGTGATCGGCCTGGGACGCAAGCCCATGACCGATGACGAGTTCCGCCGGCTGGTCAAGGAAGGGATCGTCACCCATTCGCGGCAGGCCTTGTCTGAGGAGACCTGGTCCACATTCCAATCCCATCTGTTTTATCTCCAGGGCGAAAACGAGGATGCGCAGACCTACGCCACCCTCCGCGCCAAAGCCGAGGAGGTCGAGCAGGCGATGCAGTTGCCCGGCAACCGGATTTTTTATCTGAGCATTCCGCCAAGCTCGTTTGCGTCGGTTTGCGAAGGGCTGGCCCAGTCCGGGCTCGCCACCTCTGTCGCCGCCTCTTCTGCCTACTCGCGGATCATCGTCGAAAAACCGGTCGGGCGCGATCTGGCGTCGGCGCAGAAAATCAATGAAGTGACCGGCAAGGTGTTCGATGAGTCGCAGATTTTCCGGATCGATCACTATCTCGGCAAAGAAACGGTCCAGAATCTCATGGTGGTCCGATTCGCCAACAGCATCTTCGAGCCCATTTGGAACCACAAATATATCGATCACGTTCAAATCACGGTCAGCGAATCGGAAGGCGTGGGCACCAGAGCCAGCTACTACGAAGAGGCCGGCGCGCTGCGCGACATGATTCAGAATCACTTGCTGCAGCTACTGTGCCTCGTGGCCATGGAGCCGCCCTATTCACTCGACCCAAACGTGGTGCGCAACGCCAAGATGGAGGTGCTGCGTTGCCTCCGCCCCATCGTGGGGAAGGACGTGGAGCGCTACACGGTGCGCGCGCAGTATGCCGAGGGGGTCGCGCACGGCCAACCGATCCCGGGTTATCGCCGGGAAAAGGGTGTCAATCCAGCCTCGACCACGGAAACCTTCGTCGCGGTGAAAGCCTTCGTCGAAAACTGGCGTTGGGCGGGCGTGCCATTTTACCTGCGCACTGGGAAAGCACTCCCGAAACGGGCCAGCGAAGTCGCCGTGCAATTCAAAGATATTCCGCAGATCCTGTTCAATGCCAACCCGGCGGCCCCGCAACCGGCCAATGTGCTGACCTTGCGCATTCAGCCGGATGAAGGACTCTCCCTGCGCATCATTTCCCGCGTGCCGGGCACGCGCGCGCAAACGCATCCCGTGGAGATGGATTTTCAGTACAGCGATGTGTTCGGATGCCCCTCGCCGGAAGCCTACGAACGGCTACTGCTGGACGTGATGGCAGGCGACGCCTCGCGCTTCATGCGGCGCGACGCCGTGGAAGCGTCGTGGGATTGGGTGACCAAAATTCTCGACGGCTGGGCGCAACAAAAGTTACGCTGGTTGCCCGAGTACCAGGCCGGGACCTGGGGGCCGGTGGAAGCCGAACGGATGATCGAGCACGAGGGGCGGAGCTGGCGGATACTCTAGCAGGATGCGGCCCGGCGCCGGCGTTTGCTGTCATGGGAGGCTTCCTTCAGCCTTGGCCGGTGATGGAGACCGGCAGCTGTTTTCTGATCTCGTCCTTCTTTCCGATCCCACCAATGAAACGCACAAATGCGCCCCCCTCAAACAGGGCCAGGGCGGGCAACGAACTGATCTCGAGTTCGGCGGGAATCAGAAAGTTCTCTTGTACGTTCACCGTCACGATCTTCATCGCTGCGCCCACCTCAGCCTGCAACTGTTCGAGCTGCGCGAGAAGCGCCACACAGTGTCCGCAGCCCGGTTGCCAGAACTCCACCAGCACCGGCATGGGAGCCTGCTCGACCGTCACGGGGAAGGTGTGATCCGTGACGGCTTCAATCATGGCCGTGCCACGTCGGAAGATACGGTGCCGGAGGCGATGGACTCGGCGGCGAAGAGTTGTTCATAGACGAGGCGTCCGAACAACCGGTAGCCGCTGGTGGTCAGATGGAGCCCGTCATTCGAGTAGGGCTGCGCCAGCATGAGCGACTCCGGTTCGGCCGTCGCCGTGAACAAATCGACATGGCGCAGGTGTTTTCGTTCCGCATAGTCGGCAATCAGGGCGTTCAATTGCCGGCGCCGTTGAATGTGCTGCGCCACCCACGAGGCGGCCTCGGCATTCTCCCCTTCCAGTTCGACCCGGATGGACGGAACGGTCACGGGAACGGGCACGATCGATGAGGCTCGTGCCAATTCATAGATCTTGGTCAGGTTGCGCATGATCTCCGCGGGATCGGCATTCCATCCCAAGTCGTTCGTGCCGCCGAGAATTATCACCATCTGAGGCCGGCGATTCAGAACCGCTTCGCGAAAACGCAGCACCATTTCGCCGGTTGTTTCACCGCAGATTCCGCTGACCTCCACCCGTCCCTGCCCGCCGAGACGATCCTGCAAAACGTGACCATAGGGGGTGTCCTCGCCGGTGGGATGCGCCGGACCGGGCGTCTGATACCCGGCCGTGAGGCTGTCACCGAAGCAGACAATGAGTGGTGGTGGAGTCGGGTCCGTCATGGAGGGATCTTACTGTCTCGAAACGCGCCGGCGCAATGGCGCGCAGCCCTTCCTGCCGGAGATACAACCCGGCGCCGACCTCCTGCGCAGACCGGCTATTTGCTTGACGGATCATGAACCTCACGGTACGACTGACACGTATGGACCCTACCGCCCCGCTTGGAGAAGGCAATCCGGTTTCGCCCCCCGGGAAGCCAGGCACCGACCCGCAAGTCGCTGCCATCAAGCAACTGCTGAAGCTTCTCGACAAGGCCGCCAAATCGGCGCGTACGTATGGCACGACCAATCCGGTCGCGCAGCGATTTTTCCAGCAATTTTATGAGGGGCTGACCCAGCATCTGGACCAGCACACGCATCTCGCTCTCCTGGTCCAGCGCAACCAGCTGTTCCTCGGCAACGACGTGGTGTACGAACCGGAACGCGATGCCACGGGGGATAGCTTCGCCTTCAAAATGTATTCGGACGGGATCCGTGAGCTGAGTTTCCATCAGGGACTCACTCGAGAAGACCTGGCCTTTTTCCTGGATGCACTCTGGGGCATGCCGGCAGGCGGGACCAGACCGGCCGACGTCCCCGCCGAGCACGAAGAAGATGAGGACATCGTCACCCGATTGTGGGCCAAGAATCTTGAGACCATCACCCTGGTGACGGCAGAAGAACTGGTCCGAGCGTCGGGATTCGGCGCCGATGAGCTTGAGTTTCAGACCCAGGGATACATGAGTACGCCTGTCGATTCGTTGCGCGAACTGCTCGACCGCGAGCGCGCAGCGAGTGCCGGCGGCAAAGGAGGCGGCGCCGAACCGGCTGGCGGACCGGCCGCCGGACCGGGCATCGGATCGGGCGGCGGCGGCAGAGAGACCGACCATCGCCGGTTCCAGGTCAATCTCGTCGGCTACGACGTATCCGACGAAGAGCATGAGGCCTTGATCCAAGAGATCCAGCGCGAAACCGCTCGCGACGCGACGGCGTACATCCTCGACATCCTGTCGGCCATCCTCGCGTCGGAACCCTCCCCTGCTCTCCTGACGAAACTCTTCGAGGTCTGGGACCAGGTGCTGGAAGCGCTGATCCGGGCAGGACAATGGACGTTGCTCGAAACCGTGTTGACGCTGTTGCAAGAGGTCGAGACGGTGCGGCCGGATCTGTCTGAGAGTCACAAGCAACAAATGGCGGCTTTATTCGATGGCTTGGGACGCCCTGAGCGACTGAAATCCATCGGCACCCACCTGAGCCACAACCCCCAGGCCAACACGGACGGGCTGATCACGCTGCTGCTCATGATGAAGGTCGATGCGATCTCCGGACTCTGCTCGGTTCTGGCAAGCCTTGACGTCCCTGCGCATCAGGCCGTGGTCATGGAGGCCTTGCAGACCCTCGCGCGGGACCACGCCGAGCCGATCGTCCGCGGCCTCACCGATAAACGGCCGACCTTCGTGCGCAATCTGCTGACCCTCATCTCCCGGTGGAATGATGCCCGGTTCGCCGACAGCGTAGAAAAAACGTTGCGTCATCCTGAGGCAACCGTGCGCCGTGAAGCCTTGCGGATTCTGTCGGCCCTTCGCCCTTCCGGCAGCGGGGTCAAACTGGTCGCTCTCTTGAGCGACAGCGATGAAACCGTCCGGCTGACCGCGATGAAGGTCCTGAGCGGCGGTCAATATATGGCCGCCTTTTCAGCCTGGTCGCCGTTCGTCACGGCCGATGATTTTTACGATCGGTCGCCGGCGGAGAAACGCGCGATCTATCAGGCACTCAAACACACGGCCGCGGACGAAGCCGTGCCCTACTGGCAAGGGCTGTTGACGGAATGGTCCTGGACCAACCGGAAAAAGAAGGAAGAGGTCGCATTGCTGGCGGCCGAGATCCTCGGCAAACTGGCGACTCCTGCGGCCGTGGCGGCGCTTGAGCTGGGACAGAAAAAAGGCGGCGCCGCGGTCCGGCAAGCCTGCAGCGCGGCCCTGTCCGTCGCGCACCGCCACCACCGGCAAACCGTTCCCAACGCGGCGAATTCCTAATTGCGAGGGCGCCCGTGACCGACTCTCCCGTACCCGCCAACACCACTCCGAACTCAGACGCGGCGCACCCGATCCTGACCCATGAACGATCGCTCGCCAACAAGATCGCCAAGGGCTCGGAGGCCGGCGATATCCTCGATCAGCAACTGGCCATGCTGGGCATTCAGCTTGTGACGCAGCTGAACGTCCTGATCAAAACCTCGCGTATTCACGGACGCACCAATGCGGCGCTGGACAAGCCGGTGGATTCCATGTTGACGCTGGTGAAAACGTTGGCGGTGGACCATCCTGTTGCGCTCCGCTTGCAAAATGACTTTCTCTTCCTCGGGGACAGCCACCTGAAGATGAGCTCGCAGCAGATGGCCGTCTTTGCGAGCATCATCGAGGCCTTGAATAAGTGGCATATCGGCGGCGTCTCGTTCGCCTCGACAGCCGAATCCAAAGACTTTCGCGAGTTCGCCTATCTCTTTGTCAGCCTCGACCCGGAAAAACAGACGCTGGCCGATTTGCAGGACGCGCTCCAGACGGCAGGCGTCAAGGGCATTGAACTGGAAGAACCACGAGCGCTTCAGCTCCACCAGTCGCATGACGCCGAGGCGGCTGCCGGAGGGGCCGGCACGCGGGTTGGGAGTTCGGCCGGCGGCTCGGAAGATTCCAAGGATAAGCGGAAGGCCCTCGCGAAAGGCCGCTACGCCAAAGCGGCTTCGGCCCTCGGGGAGCTGACGAAAAATACCCGGGCCGGCGGGACGGTGAGTTTCAAGCAGGCGAAACGCGCGATCCAGAACATCATCGAATTGATGATGCAGGACGAATCCACCTTGCTGGGGCTGACCAATCTCCGCTGCCATGATCAATACACCCACAACCATTCCGTCAACGTATCGCTGCTGGCAATGGCCTTGGGTAATCGCGCGGGATACCCCAAAGTCGATCTTGCCGATCTGGGGTTATCGGCGCTGTTTCACGATGTGGGGAAATGCGCGATTGCTCTGGAGGTGTTGAATAAGCCCGGCGAATTTACGCAGGATGAGTGGGCGATCATGCGGTCACACCCGATTGAAGGAGTGTTCACCCTGGTCAAGGCGCGCGGCATCAACAATGTGCCCGCCCGCATGGCGTCGGCCTCGTTCGAACATCATATGAACTATGATTTTTCTGGCTACCCGAAACTCAAGGTGCCATGGAGCCAAACCGTCGCCAGCCGCATCATCACGATCGCCGATTGCTACGATGCGATGACCTCCTCACGCGTGTATCGCCGGGAGCCGATGTCTCCCGCGAATGTGCTCAAATTCATGTTCGGGAAAAGCGGGCAGTCCTTCGATCCCGTGCTGCTCAAATTGTTCGTGAATTGCGTGGGTATTATCCCCATCGGCAGCCTCGTGCGCCTCGACTCCGGATCCTTGGCGGTCGTCATCAAGCCCGCGCAGGACAATTCCAATGCGGAACGTCCGGTGGTGAGGGTCATTACCGATGCCGAAGGCACGCCGACCGATGACGGCCCCGAACTCGACCTGGCCGCGCAGGACGACACCGGAACCTATCCGCATTCCATTCTGCAGCTCGTTGATAACGCCGAGTATCACTTCGATACCGGCCGCTACTTCGTCTAACCTCCCGGGGCCTCACGGCCTCCCCTGTCAGCGTTTGCTCTCCGCCGGCGGCCACTCCATTTCGGTTTGCCGGCCGCAATAAAAACAGGCTATTCGATACTTTGCTTTCCGGCGCGGATTCGGCATGGAGATAAAGACTACCGGCGTGTCATCGTAGGGACAGACAGGCTGTTGATGCATCAAATGTTCATCCGCCATCAGTTCCAGTGAGGCGTTGTCCCAGGGCGGAGTCAGCTGCTCGCGGCCTGTCACGTGGCTGTGCCACCCGCATCGTTCGCAGGTCATCTCAAAAGTCTTGACCCGGTCTCGTGTTTGCGATTGATCGACGGCCTCGACCGGCCCCGGGCATCCGTCGTGCCCGCAGCTGATCGCCTCATGTTGCAGGGCCCGCATAAACACACGATGTACCTGCTCTTGCTCGGACTTCATCCTTGATCCTTTCCCACCCCGCCTTCCCACGAGGCCGGATGTTCAGACGATGAAGGCCAGGCTTATAGCCACCGGTCCGACGCCTGTCAAATCAGGCTCCTCCCTGAGCGCTTGCCTTCTTGACACGATATCGGCAGGCAGCTATTCTCCCGAGGTTTGTAGCACGACATTTTTCCTGCGAAAGGAGTCCCGAGATGGGTGTGAAGTGGCACGGAGCTGGCCGGCGCGCGGTCGTGGTCGGGGCGCTCATCGCAGCGACCCTCGGCTTGTTCTCAACGAGTCCGGCGGCGGAGTTTAAAATGGGGGTCATCGATCCTCAAGTGGTCCTGGAGAAGAGCAAGGCCGGCAAGCGAGCGCTGGACGGGCTGCGAGAGTATGTGGCGACACGCCAGAAGCTGTTGTCCCGGGACGAGGAAGAGTTGCGCAATACGGAGAAGCAGCTCAAGGAGCAAGCTTCGAAACTGACCGACGCCGAGAAGAAAGAGAAGGAAACGTCGTTTCGCAGCAAGATCCAGGATTACCAGAAGCGCGCGCAAGAATTTAACCAGGAACTGCAGGGCAAGCAGAAAGAACTCGTCGACGAATACATGAAGAAGATCGCCGTGGCCACCCAGGCGGTCGCGGACAAGGGCGGGTATCAACTGGTGTTGGATAAGGGGAGCGAGCAAACGGTCAAGATCGTGATTTTCAATAAAGACACCATCGATTTGACCGAACAGGTCATCAAGGAATTCGATCGCACGAACAAGTAGCGATCACGAATCCCGCAACTCCTGCCGAATATGCTCCACCAGCTGAAGAAAGGCTGGTGGAGCTTGGTCCACTGCCTCTGTCACCAGCTCAATTCCCCGCCCCGATCCGACTCCTAATCCGAGTGCCGCCGCGCGCCGGATCTGCCGCTGATCGCTGATTCGTTTCCCCTGTAGCTTGGACGACTTGCCGAAGGACCGCAGCAGCGCGAGGGCCGTCAGGTCTACCGCCACGCGATCGCCACTGCAGATGAGCAGATCCGTTTTCGAGGGAGTCCCTGACGTCGGGCCGCCGTCGATCATGGTCGTAGTGCCGTCGGCCACGGTCAGCGCCGGATGAACCGCGAGATTGATTTCAGCGATGCGCTCATGCCAATCCCCGCTCCAGAAGGTGACGGAGGGGCGGTAGCGCGGGTGGACCGCACCGACGAAATTTTTCAGACTGCAGGAGAACTCCGCAAAGCGATGCGTCTTGATGACCGGCATGTTAATCACCACATCGGCTTCATACACCGGCCGGGAGAAATAAAAATGGCCGATGGCCTTGGCCCCCGGCGGTTCAAGCCGCACCCATGGCTCGTCCTCCAAAGCCAGCACCTTGGCGCCTGCCGATTCCGCGGCTGCGCGCATCCCCGTGCTGGTCAGGTTGGCGGAGGTGGGAAGGCGGATGATTCCCGACCCGTCGGCCACCGTCACCTCCGCTGCTCCATTCGCCCTGACCATGTCGGCCATGGCCTTCACCACCAGTGGATTGGTCGTAGAAGGCGGCGGCTGATCGTTCAACACATTCGGTTTCAGCAGCACCCTGGTCCCTCGCAGGCCCAACCGGTCGATGCCTCCAAGGAGTTCCAGCGCGCGCGCCAGCATTCGGCCCGGGTCGGTGCCGTACACGATTGAGACGAGCGCGCGGCCGTCCCGCATAAATGGATTGGCCGCGATGGGCTTCGGCGAAACCAGCGGCCCCTCGGGATCGAAGAGCAGATGACGAAGAATGGTCTGTGGTGAGCGCAAGAGCGCCGGCAGGAGGAGCAAACCGAAGCCTGCATTGTGGAACAATTCGCGTCTGGAAAACGGCATGGGTTAAGCGCGCCGCCCTTTCTCAATGGGGTACCCGGCGGCCCGCCACGCTTTGATGCCGCCGTCCATCGAGAGGACATTCGTATATCCCATTTGGCGAAGGCTCTCGGCGGCCAGCACCGACCGATACCCACCTCCGCAATACAACACAATCGGCGCTTGCATGTGGGGAATCGCCGTTTCGATATCCCGCTCGATCACGCCCTTGCCGATGTGCATCGCGCCGGCAGCATGATCGACTCCAAATTCGTCATCTTCGCGAACATCCACGAAGTGGAACTGCTCTCCGCGGTCCGTCATGGCTTTCACTTCGGACACGGTACATTCGCGCACGCGTGCTCGCGCGTCATCCACCATCTTGAGAAACCCGGGGTTATGCTTCACAGCGATCCTCCTCGCCGAATAACGACTGCTGCGCCGTGGGCCGCCGGAACGTCTGCGGAATGGGCATGTCATCCGGCACAAACCCGGTACGCCGGCACCCCAGCTCAAACAGCTGCTCGATGCATCGCCAGTACGTTCCCATCCCGTGCTGGCGAGTAAAAAACTCTGATTCGCTCACGGCTCCGCCGCGAACCTCCCGTATGCGATGCATAATCTTCGCGATCCGGTCGGGAAACGCCTCGCGCAATCGCTCCACGAACACTTGCTCGACAGGCCCGGGTAGCCGAAGCAGGCTCCAAGTCGCAGCACCCGCTCCGGCCTCCTTGGCGCGGGACAGTATTTCAGGAATGGCGTCTTCGTTTAACCCCGGGATGATCGGCGCCACGGAAATGCCGGTCGGGATGCCTGCCTCCGAGAGTAGACGCATGGCCTCAAAGCGCGCGCTGATGGCCGGCGCCTGCGGTTCCACCAGGCGCGCGATATCGTGGTCGGCGAAGGCGATGCTGAAGTAGACGCGAATCCAAGCTTGCTCGTGCAACCGCACGAACAGATCCAGATCGCGGGGCGGAATGACGCTTTTCGTGATGATACTCACGGGATTCCGGAATTCCGCGCAGACTTCAAGGCAAGCTCGCGTCAAGCCGAGCGTGGCCTCGATGGGTTGGTAACAGTCGGTGTTGCCCGAAAACACGACCAACTCACCGTTCCAGGATGGCTTCTCGAAGGCCTGGCGCAGTAGCGTCGCCGCCTGACGTTTCAGCACGATCTTCGACTCAAAATCGGTTCCCGCTCCGAACCCCCAATACTCATGTGATGGCCGCGCGTAACAGTAGGCGCAGGCATGAAAACATCCACGGTAGGGATTCACGCTCCACTGAAAAGGAAGGTCCGGACTGTCGTTTCGGCTCAGAATCTGCCGGGTATTGTCTTCGAAGAGCTGAATGCGGGCACGCGAGGCCGGCTCAAGCGATTCACGCTGCAGTGATTCAAAGCGATTGGGCGGATTGGAGACCGGCTTCATGCAAGCTATGGTGCCGCCCCGCCCGCACGTTGTCAATCGTAGCTCATGAGACCGGGTGATGCCGGCGTGAGACTGGTTTCGTTGACTCCGCCGGCATCGGGTGTTAAATTTCTCGCCGCTTCACAGGGAGACAGCATGCACGATCTTCGGGTATTGCGGGACAATTTGAATCAACTCCGGGACCAGCTGGGGCCACGGGGAAAAGACGTGGCTTGGGAAGATCTGCGGAGCATCACCGAGGCCCGTCGTACCGAGACGATCAAGGTTGAAGATCTGCGGCATCAGCTGAAGAAGGGTTCCGAGGAAGTCGCCCGCCTCAAACGAGAAAAGCAGCCTGCCGAAGAAGCGATGGCGGCGATGAAAGCCGTCGGCGAGACCATCAAAGCACATGAAGAGCGGCTTCGGGTGATCGAAGAACAGCTGGCTCATATCGCGCTCCGCATTCCCAATCTTCCCCACGCATCTGTACCCGACGGCCATGACGCGGCAGACAATGTGGAAGTCCGTCGCTGGGGCGCGCCGCCGCAACTCTCGGGACCGGCCCAATCGCATTGGGATCTCGGGGAGGCGCTGGGCATTCTCGATTTCGACCGAGCGGTCCGCATGGCCAAAGCGCGCTTCGCCGTGCTGACCGGCCCGGGAGCTCGTCTCGAGCGGGCGCTCATCAATTACATGCTGGACATGCATACCACGCAGCATGGCTACCGCGAAGTCATGCCGCCGCTGATGGTCAATCGGGCCGCGATGACCGGGACCGGACAACTCCCCAAGTTCGAAGAAGACCTGTTCCAGATGCGCGACGAGGAGTTGTTTTTGATCCCGACGGCTGAGGTCCCCGTCACCAATTTGCACCGCGAAGAGATCTTGGCCGAAGAGAGCTTGCCGATCCGGTATACGGCCTATACGCCCTGTTTCAGACGCGAAGCGGGCTCATACGGCAAAGACACGCGCGGCCTTATCCGTCTTCATCAATTCAACAAAGTGGAACTCGTCGCCTTTGCAAGAGCCGAGCACTCCTATGATGAACTGGAGCGGCTCACGTCTCATGCCGAAGCCGTACTTCAAGGGTTGGGATTACACTATCGCGTGATCACGCTTTGCAAAGGCGATATGGGTTTTTCCGCCGCAAAGACCTATGACATTGAAGTCTGGTTGCCCTCGCAGCAGACCTTTCGCGAAATCTCGTCCTGCAGCAATTTCGAAGCGTTCCAAGCCCGTCGGGCAAACATTCGGTACCGTCCCAAGGCAGGAAAAAAAGATTCCAAACCAGAATTCGTTCACACCTTGAACGGATCGGGTCTCGCGGTTGGAAGGACGCTGGTTGCCATCCTCGAGAATTACCAGCAGCCGGATGGCAGCGTGGCTATTCCGGCCGTATTACAACCCTATATGGGTGGAGTGCAGCGCATCGGGCGATCGTGATCGTCAATGTGCCTCGGCCAAGCATGGAGGGGTGACGGAGTGGCCGAACGTGCCGGTCTTGAAAACCGGAGATGGGGTAACCTATCCGCGAGTTCAAATCTCGCCCCCTCCGCCAACATTCGACACATTCGTATGCACTTTTTATCGGGGGCGTGAGAGGGCTCTCTGCCGGTTTAAGCTACCCCGCCCCACCCGACCGAACTCAACCGCATTCCCGCGACGTGCCTTCGTCATAGTCGTTATTCGCTCTTCTTAGCGCCAAACCCTCGACAGCAGAGGCTCCTCCGAACAACTACGCACTTGCGTGAGTGGGCGACCGCGTGGTTGACTGAAAGAGGGTGAAGGTCTCTGCCTTGGTTGTGCCCACCCAGGGCGGGAAGAGGTCTCGGCATCCTCCTGGCGAGATCTGCCTTCACCCCCAAAACTTCAACAATCAGATTATCGTTACAACCCCGTCGACGCTCCTGGCCTAAGAAGCTGTCTCCGCCCTCCAGAAGTTCCACCTATATGTTGATATACAACACATAACGCATTGAGTTTTATGAATTATTAACATCACATTTAGGACATACTCTTTACGGATACATTGCGCTTCTCTCCCCCCTTTCGCTTCATCGTAATCCCCTCCTCCACGGTATTCTCACCCACCTACTTGCTCGGTATTGTTGAGCATGCGGGCAAGTCACCACACAATCGGCATCCCCGGTCAGGCACAGCGTGGCAATCCGCTCCAATCACTGGAGGCATTATGCACAAACAAGTTGGCAGAATCGGATCCGTCCGCCGAGAACTTCACGGAAAGGCTTGCCCCTTTTGCGGAGGGCAGAAGTATCAACTTGTACTCCGCGCCCACACACTCCCTGCCACCGACGGTCTTTTTGCTCGCTGCAGCCAATGCCAGAGAACCAAGGAAGTCGACGAAGACCTCGGCCGCATCCTCTGGATGTAACAGCACATCAGTCACGGCTCCGGCACAATAATACCTGAACCATGAGGATCCATGGCTAACGCTCACTACTCACTCAAGTCGCGTACCCAACAAAAATCACAGGCCTTGCGGATGCTCCTGACGAGTGGGGTCATCCGCGGGGCAAACGTAGACCCTCCGGGAATATCCGATCCGCGATTCCAGAGAAATCCTACCCGTACTACGTACACCGGGAGAATGGTGTATGCCAACCCGGTGCATGCGACAGGCCACAAGCGCCACTTGGAACTATTCACCCAGTGGCATTCCACTTTCGTGGATATTCTCAAGGAGTTCGGGAAACGATAGCCCTACGTACCCTCCCGCCGGCCCAAGCGTTGGAATAAGCTCAAAATCATCGAGAGAATCACTTGAGTGCGATCTACGCTCTGGGGTATGATCCCCTCTCTTCAAGTGGAACCGTATCGTAGCTAGCGGCGTCTAGGCGCGAGAGATCCACACACAGTTTGTGGCTTGCGGAGAGGTGGCCGAGTGGCCGAAGGCACCGGTTTGCTAAACCGGCACAGGTCAAAAGCCTGTCGCGGGTTCAAATCCCGCCCTCTCCGCCACGCCTGCGATGAAGAGTTGATTTTTTAGCGGTGATCCTGTAGACAGAATTCCCTCTCCGATCCTGCCGGAATGCCGAGGTAGCTCAGTTGGTAGAGCACAGCCCTGAAAAGGCTGGTGTCGACAGTTCGATTCTGTCCCTCGGCACCATAAATCATTCAAAATATTCCACAGATAGGGATTGGCCAAACAGAGCAGGGCTGCTCGAGTTGTCAGGTATGGAATCGCGGATTACGGATGCGCTGGACAGTTCGTTGAGGGTCCGAGCACAACCCGGTACGCATCGGAATGGTAAAACTCATGCAGAACGAAGGAGATGTCGTCACCTGAGAGAGGCAGGCCTTGATTGAGCGTGACGGTGGTCGTCTCCAGCGGAGCAGAGCCCACATCAGGAATACGCTCCGCACAGACGTGCAGCCTCCCGTCTTGCGCAGAAAGCATCCTTCCGCGGCTGTTCCTGATGACGACTCTGGTGGCTTCTGGTGAACGGTCCTCGTATTTCCCCAGTAACAACCGCAAGGTACCTTCAGCTCTTTCCCACGCTGCAAGGGCGTGAAGTTTTGGACTATCGGTCATGGTCTGCAGGCGGACGCCCTCCATCTCCGCATAGGCATTGTAAACGTGCCATCCCGGCCGCTTCGACTGCCGATCGACATAAAGCAGACCGTCAAGCGTGGGATTGTCACAGGTATTTTCCACCCTGCCTTGGCTCATGTCTTGCGGATCCGGCCAGCACGATCTCATGGCGCTGAGGATATCCGCGCGCTCATACGCTGCAATGACGCCCACCGTATATCCTGCGTTGGTCCACGACTCCTGACCCAGGATCTCATTGACGGAAATCGGCCTCACAAGCCCCTTCTCCTTCAGGTAGTTCCGCAAGTCCTCCACAAGCCCGGGTGCATTCGATGGATCGTCGTATTCATGATAGGACACGACGTCGGGAAACACGTTGTGCTCCTGACTCCATTCCAGGAAGGGCTTCAACAACCGATATCGGCTCACGCTGGGCCCGACGACCTGCGCGTCGGGGATCCGCTGTTTGATGCGTTGGTAGGCTAGCCGCCAACCTTCCTTCAGCCGTTCGTTGTCATTCATGGGGAGCGCGGCCAAGTCCGGTTCATTGTAGATATCCCACAGCACCGTCAGGCGACGATCCACGACCTGGTCGATCACTCGATCCACATGCGCCAGCCAGGCATCATAGGATCCGTCCTGCCCGATACGATTGATATCGAAAATTTGAAGGGGCAGATCGCTGAACACCAGTCCGAGGGTGAGTTGAAACTCTGTGACACCGGCCTGCTTGAGCCGATCGTAATTCTTCAGGACGTAGCCGGCATTGCCCCGAAAACCGGTCGGCTTCAGCGGCAGGATGAGTTCTATGCTCGGCTCATGCGGCTCGATGCTCACCAGATACCCGTTCGCTCGATGGTTCATCGGTCCCTGCTCAACACCGAGGTCCACCACGATGGTGCCAGCCTGACTCCATGCGGCGCAGCACAAGACAAGCACATAGGTGCATGTCATGGTAAGCCAGATGGCGCTGGATGGCCGGCGACGGATCATACGGGCTCGGTCAGGAATGGAGTAGAAAGAATGTGGTTGTACGCGGGATGCGCGCGAGGGTCAAGCCGAACGAGTGGCGCTCAGGCGGCAGCGCAAAGCTCGCGCCAGCGGGGAATACTCACTAGAAGATTTTCACGTGCCAGGTAGCTCTGATCCAGACCAGCCAGATCAGCCGCGCCGCCGTGCGCGCTCCCTTGCATCTCGGCCAAGGCATTCCCCACATGAACGGCGGTGACGGCCTGAAAGCCGGTCGCCATGTAGTCGCCGGGATGTTGATGAAAGGCCACGGCCTCAACGATCCCGTCGCCGAGCCCCCAAATACCCAGCAAATAGGCGCCCACATGGGCATGGTCGGCTCCGAATATCTCCCGCTCGGCGGCCCAGTCCGGTATCCGCTTGGTCTGCATCAGTTCAAACACCCGCGCATACTCGTCGGGTTTGTTCGCCACGAGCACCAGCACACCCACGTCGTGCAGCAGCCCGGCGGTAAAGGCTTCGTCGATCACCGCTTGGCTTGCGCCGGCGTCCTTGGCAATGCGGCGAGCACAGGTGGCGGTCTGCATGGCGTGCCGCCACAACTCTTCCAGTGAAAATGCCGGCAGTCTGGCCTGATCAAATTGCGCGAACACCTGGCTGGAGAGCACCAGCGATTTAATCGTGTCAAAACCCAGCAAGGCAACCGCTTGCTCAGGATCGGACACATGGGTACGGAGCCCAAAAAAAGCGGAATTCACCAGCTGGAGGATTTTTGTGACCATCCCGAGATCTTTGGCCACAATGCGGGAGGCTTTCTTCAGCGATGCCTGCGGCCCCTGCATCTCCTGCATCAAATCCTGATAGATCGAGGGCAGACTCGGGAGCGATTTGATTTCACTGACCAGCGTCCGCAGCGCTGGATTTGCCAGCACGGCCCGCAAGGCCTCGGCCTGCGCGATGACGGCGGTTAAGGTCTTCACGTCTACCGGCTTCTGCAAGAACCGGTGGGCCACGGAAGCCGATCGCAGGTAATTCACCGGGCTCTGGTCGCCGGAAAGAACAATCCGGATCGTTTGAGGACTGACCTTGCGCACCTCGGCGAGAAATTGTGCGCCGTCCATCCCCGGCATCGTCATGTCCGACACCACCACGTCACAGGCAGACTCACTCAAGACGGCCAACGCGCTCTTGGCGGAAGAAAAAAACTCCATCGTCCATTCGGACTGCATGGGCGCCAGCGTCCGCTGCAAGTGCTTGAGAATCTCCGGCGCATCGTCCACAAACAGCACGCGGCGCATGGCCCCTCCTCCCGGCAGGATTCGTCTCTTCTCTTCATCGGTCGAGAAAGGCAGGACCTTGAATCAGATCCCAAGGCCTTGAGCGAGGCATTGGAAGCTATCGTGTGGATGTGGCAGAGGGGCGGAAGCGGGTACGACACAGGCTAGCCAGGATTATTCATGAATGCCTCCGCGAGGCGTTCGAGACCGAAGGCCGCCGGCGCTTCTCGCAAGTGAGGCCGACGCAGGCGTACTTTCAGTCCGTTGAGGAGGCCGAACGAGAAAAGCCCCGCCGGGCGAGAGGATCGGACGACGCAGCTGGTGTTCATGAATAGTCCGGGCTAGTTGCGGTCCAGATCCCAGCTGACGATGTCGGCGTTCTTGCCGTCGCCGCCGGCAGCACCGTCGGCGCCGAAGGAGATGATTTCGAATTCTGCCCCTTGCGAAGAAGGAACCGTATATTTGTAGGGCGTGCCCCACGGATCGACCGGCACCTTCGGGAGATACCCGCCCGCCTTCCAATTCGGCGCGGGAGGCCCTGATGCGGGGCGTTCAACGAGCGCTTTCAACCCCTGCTCGGTCGCCGGCAGATTGCCGTTATCAAGCTTGTACAATTGGAGCGCGCTTTCGATGTTTGAAATTTGTGCCTTGGCGGCGGCCCGTTTGGCATCTTCCGTGCGTCCCATCACCCTGGGAATCAGGAGCGTCGCGAGGATGGCGAGGATCACCACGACGATCATGACCTCAATGAACGAAAAACCGTGCGTATCTTTCAGCCTTCCGACAAGATCCGAGCAGGAGTGCCTCGGCGATCCCCCGCAGTCGCTCCCGGAAGCCTTCATGTCATCGCGAAATCCCATACTCGGTGCTCCTTCTCTCAATCGGTCCGCGTTGCGAACCGGCGGACCGATTGGGAATTGTAACAGGAACGTTTATGAGACTGTAATGGTATTCCCTGGTGTCGCTTTCATTTCGTTCGCTCGGGCGCCTGGCTCATCCGTTCAACAGGAGGAGCCCTCTTCAACGGCGAACGATCTGATAGAGCATGATGCCCGGTTTGAGTTGCGCACGAGGCAGCACGCTTTGATGCATGCGAAACGTAGGAAGGGAGGCCACCGGAGTCATAGCCTGCAACTGCAGGCCGGCCGCTCGACAACTCTCCGCAACGACCGGCGGACCAACGATAAAGGCCACCGCTCCAGGCGACAGTTGCCCTGCCAATTGCTGTACCCGGCGGTGGATAGCCTCCGGCCGGTCAAAGAAACTGAATGGCGTCCATTCATACGCCAGGTCGTACCCTTCGTGGGCTCTATCGTCCTCACCGGTTACGCAAGGCCGCATACGCACCTGGGAGAGCCATTCCAGCCGGTGGGCTCGCGCCAGCACGTTCCACCACATCTGCGCCTGGCGCTGGGCAAAGGCCGCATGGTCATACAGCACCGTATACGTGCGCGAGCGGTCGGAGGCGAGACAGGTCGTGATGGCGGCGTCCAGCCGGGAAATCAGCACCTGCTCCGCACGGGCGACTTTGGCGGCCAGCAGGCGATCCTGTTCGAGAAGGTCTTGAAGATAATCGGCGACGAACGGTTGGGTCGCCAGCTCGCCGATTTCCCGTTCATCGTCCGGGTACAGGAGTACAGCGCCGAACGCCGCCTCTGGGTCCACATGGGGCGGAGGTCCGTCGAAGACTGATCTCCAATCAGCCGAGGACGAAGGGGCAGCGGATGCGGAAGGTTCGTCCACCCGGCCCCAGGTGTCCGGCAAGGGAATCGCGTGCGTCGCCTCTCCATCAGCCAGCAGGAGTTGACCCTGCCGGATCGTCAGTCCGCGCCCGCACGGCGCCACTCCTCGCTGGTCAACCGGTTGATAGGAAAGTCCGGCCGGATCGTCCCAGCAGGTCGCCTTCAATATTCGTTCGCCTTGGATGGTGACGCACAGCTTCTGCACCACATCGACATGTCTTCGCGGCGGATGCGGGACCGGTGCCCATGTCACCAGATGGGATCGCGGCGCATCCATGAACACCGCAAAAGGATCCCCGCTGCCGGTCAGGCGCGGCGAGAAAAAATTGCTGAATAGACGGTAGGCCGCTTCGGACGGATAGGTCGGGATCCCGCGGTATCGCAAGGGCTTCGGAATGGACTGCCCGCGATTCTGATCGTCATAGAGGCCGCGAATCAATTCAAAGAGGGCGGAGCCGGTGCCGGGTAACAGGGATAAAAATAATTCCACGACCGGCAGAAAATCGATGTCTTCCCAGTGCATGGCCCCCATGCAGGCCATGAATTGTTTGGTCTCAAAGGTTCCGTCCGGCAACGTATAGATCGCGTCTTTGCGGTGCCGGATCGTGGCGCTGCCCTTCGCGTCGATCGTCATGTCCCGGTCGCTGTAAAAGAACCGGACCTCGTCGAGCGGCACGTGCATGGCCTGGGCGGCCATGCCGCGAAGATCATCGGCTCGAAGCCGTTGCCATCCAGGTTTCCTGGACAAATCCAGGGTCATCGTGTTCACGAGGCCGCCGGGAATCAGGCCGACCCACGCTCCCCAGTCCAGATGCACGCGGGTTCGGAGAAGCCTCAGCCGCCCATCGACAGATTCCCACTCACATTCATGTAGCGGGAAACCCTCCGGGTCCGTAGCCAGGATGCGACCACCATGACTTCCGTAGGCGACGAAATGTCCCGTCGGGAGACGGCGAAAAGAGGCAGCAGAGGCCGACAGGTGCGGCGCATCAGCCAGGTTGGCAGGAAAGGTCAGGATACCGGGTCGGTTCAGTATCTCCTGTAACGAGGCATCCACAGGCATTTACTCGCGGATCTGGCCGCTTCCCAGCACCACGAATTTGGAACAGGTCAACTCCTCCAGCCCCATCGGCCCGCGCGCATGGAGGCGGGATGTGCTGATGCCGATTTCAGCTCCCAGGCCGAACTGATATCCGTCATTCAGTCTCGTCGAGGCGTTCACCAGCACCGCACCGGCATCGACCTCGCGCAAAAATCGCATCGCGCGCGAATAATCCTTGGTCACAATGGCCTCCGTATGGCGAGAGCCGAAGGCGGCGATGTGTTCCAACGCTTCATCCATGTGCTTGACCACTTTGACGGCCAGAATCAAATCCAGAAATTCGTGCCCGAAATCTTCATCCTTTGCCGGTTTCACTTCAGGGCATAACTGGCAGGTCTTTGCGCAGCCTCGCACTTCCACTTTCGCCGCTGTGAGCTGCTTGACCAGATGCGGCAGCCAGGTCCGCGCGATGCTGTGGTGGACCAGGAGGGTCTCCATGGCATTGCAGGTCGAGGGACGTTGGACCTTGGCGTTGAGGCAGATCTGCTCTGCGATCTTCGGGTCGGCATCCGCATCAACATAGGTGTGACAGACGCCCTTATCGTGCTTCAACACCGGGATGGTCGCGTGATCGGCGATGGTCTTCATCAACGAGTCCCCGCCTCTGGGGATGATCAGGTCGACATACTGATCTTGCTTCAATAGCAGCTGCACAATCTCACGCTCCGGACGATCGACGAAGGTGATCGCACCGGCCGGCACGCCCGCCTTCTCGGCCGACTCGCTTAAGACCTTGGCAATCGCCGTATTGGAATGCATCGCTTCAGACCCGCCTCGCAGGAGGCAGACATTGCCGGATTTGAGACAGAGGGCGGCCGAGTCCGCGGTCACATTGGGACGCGCTTCGTAAATGATGCCGATGACGCCGATGGGAACCCGCATCCGGCCGACCTGCATGCCGTTCGGTCTGGTCCACATCTTGGGCATCTCGCCGAGCGGGTCCGGCAAGCGGGCGACATCACGAATCCCTGAGGCCATGTCGCGAATACGTTCGGCCGTCAGCCGTAGCCGATCACCCAGAGCCTTGCGCTCAGGTGTGGCATCGAACTGCTCGAGATCCTTTTCATTCTCGGCCAACAGCTCGGCCTCATGCGTCTCCAGTCCCTCAGCCATGGCTTCCAACGCCTGGTTCTTCACCGCCGCGGAGAGCGTGGACAACCGGCCGGCCGCACTTTTAGCGCGCGTGACAAGCCCCGCCACATAGTCTTCAGGGGAGAGCACTTCAACGGAAGCTTCCGACTCCGGAGCCGGGGATTCGGTCAGATCTTGTTCCATGTGGTGAATTCCTGCTGCTTGGGGATACGTGAGGCCCGAAGCCAGGTATCCGCCGATCAAGATGGTGAACGTCGCGCGAAAAACTATAGCGTGACAGGATACTGTGGGGTTCGGAGTCGGGTCAAGGGTTGCGGGGAGGTCCGGGCATCATGGGCGCGCCTTGGGGGGCGCCGGCGCCGGGTACCGCGCCCTGCCCACCGGGCTGGAGCGGCATGGTCCCGGGAGCCAGCCCCATCATGGGCGGCATCAGCATGGATTGGCTGGATGGATTGGGGTGCTGAAACATCCAGTCATGATAGGTCTTACGCCCTTCGAAATGGCGCACGGCCAGAGGGAAATCACGTTCCTTGATCGGCTTCACTTTACTTTTGCTGCGCACCCCCATGATGCCTCCGGTGGGCGCGCGCAGATACTCCCAATCCCCGCCGCTGATCGGGTCTTGATAGACCCGGCGCAGAAAGGGCTTCGGCGTGCGCGTCAACTCAGCCAGTGATTGCGGATAGATTTCGGTCGCCATGATGCGCCCGATCTTCATGGAGGCGGAGTACAGCGCCAAGGCGTTTTGGATCTCGATGCCCTTGGCCATGAGGTCGGCTTCCTTCTCGCGCTGCACCATCACCGTCCATTGCCGAGCGGCTGCAGAGACAGAAATGCCGATCAAGACGATCGAAAACATCAAGGCGAGATAGGTGACGCCACGGGCATTGTGAAGATGGCTGCGCACCCGTAACGGGCCTCCTAGTTGGGTTGCCCCCCTGCGCCGGAATCATCCGTCACGGGAATGACCTGGGTGATTTTTGAGCCCACATCCTGAAGCGTGATTTCCTTTACCGACACATCTTTGACGAGGACTTCGCCGGCAATCACTTCCCCCACCTGCACGACATGCATCTCGTCATTTTTCACCACCACCGCCATGTTCTTTTTTTTCTGTGATCCTCCGCCCATAGCCATGAACCCGACATAGCGATACTGATTGAGTTCCGTCGCAATGCGCAGCTTCTCGATTTCCTCCGGCGTCGGCCCCTGCGGACCTTCGACCACCGGTTCTTTTTTTTCTTCTGCTTCCTCGGGTGCCTGCTCCTGCGGCTCTTCGAGCGGCTCCGCCGCCGGCGGAGGCGCAACCCTGGCAGGACCGCGCGAACGGCCCCGGCGAGGCGTGGGAGGCGGAACCGTAACCGGCTCAGCCTGTGGCAGCAGGCTGGCGAAAATGTTGCGCGGAGTCGCAAAGGTGGCTTCGCGTTGTCCCTTGATGGCGGCCAGGCGCTCAAGATGAACCTGAACATTCCCGGCGGCTGCCGCGGTAGGAGCTTTGCTCGCGGCCCGCTGTCCGCTGACGTGCGTCAACGGCACCCGTGCCTGTTCGCTGGAATGGTCGAATTGCCAGATCAGCAATCCGATCCAACACACCACGAGGGCCATCAACAGCAGTCCTTGATTTTTACTGACTCGGTTCATGGTGATCAGGGCGTCGGAGATTGCAGATGCTCGCCGCGCAAATAGGTCGAAATTCGAATATTGAACGTGAGTTGCTGGTCCTGAATGTTGCCTGAGCGGACAAGGTTGAGGTCTTCGATGAACAACAATTCCTGGGCCGATTCCAGATTGTAGAGGAATCGGCGGAGGTCCTCATACCGGCCGGTCACCGTGCCCTGCAGCACCGCCTTGGTAGCATCGGGAACCGAGGTCTTCTCCGTTTTATAGGAAAGGGCGGGCAGGGTCACCTGATCTCGCTTGGCCTCTTCCGTGACGCCAAGGGCGAGCGGCGCAAAATCCCGAAACAACGGCAGCACGGCCCAGACTCGCTGAAGATCCGCCTTCGCCTTCTTGGCCTCCCGGTGGCGATTCAACTGCTGACGCGCCTTGAGCATTTCGGTTTCGAGCCTGACCTGTTCCTCTTCCGCCGCGCCCAGCACCAGCGCATGAATGCCATAACTCACCACGAACAGGCCGGCGACGAAGGCCACCCAGGGCAAAATGGGCGCGTAGGGTTGGCGCCACGTCAGTTGCAATCGATCGAGTCCAGGAAACATCATGAATTACGATTCCGATAGCGCAACGTCAGATCGAACTCCACCAGGCCGTTGCCCATCACCCGGTGCTGTCCCAACACGGGATCCTTGAATTGAGGGTGGTCCTGAAACATCACCGTCAAAGTCGTCACGTCTTCCAGCGCTCGCGCGGACCCGGTGAGCATGATCGTAGAGTTGGCCGGATCAAGCCGGATGCTATTGACGGCAATCCGCTGAGGAATCGCGCGCTCCAATTCCGTCAGAAAGCGGGTCCAGGAGAAACTTCGCTTCTCGATCAGATGATTGGCGAACTCGATTTCCTTGGGCAGCACTTGAAGCGCGGCTTCGGAGAGATCCAATCCCTCCTGCTGCGCTTCCTTCAGCAACTCCTTGTCCCGATCCTGCACCTGCTGCAAGGCCGACTCGCGCGCTTGAACATCCTGCCACACCAGCCAGGATTGTGAAATGTCCCAGAGCATGGCGATGCCGATCACGCCCGCCAACACCATGGTCAGCAAGCGGACGGGCGCCAGATACCAACGGTAGCGGCTGCTCAGATTGATCGCGAACATGCCGTGGCGCGCGGACGGCTGCCCGATGCGCAAGGCCACATCGCGAAGCACCGATGCCAGATGGTCGAACATCATGGCTTAGACAACCCCCGCAATGGCCGGCATGGCCGCGCTCGACCGGGGACCCGCGATCGGTCCGCCGCCGAACTGTTGCAGACGTTCCCAGTCCAATTCCTGCACAGGCACGCCCAATCCCTTTTCCAGTTGCTGCCGCAGGCCGGGCCCCATCGCGTCATCGGCGACCAGCATGGTCTGGCTGATCGCTAATTCGGGCGTCTGTTGCTGGCAGGCGTAAATCGAGTCTGCGCACTCTTGCACGATCCGGTTGATGCCCAGCTGCTCCGAGCCCGGAGGCCAAACCCCGCCTGACCCAATGCCACCTTGCAGCTTGGAACGAAGAAACACCAGAGTGCCCTTGTGAAAAATCAGCGCCGTGACGCCGCCGTCCGTGGCATTCACCCACAAGAAATCGGCCGTCGAGCCGCCGGTGCGCCACACGCCGTGAGACCACAGGTTGAACAGGCGTAAGCTCGCGACATCTACTTCCTGCGGAATGAGGCCTGCGGCTTCGCACACGGCCTCGTACTGCGCCAACACAGTTTCCTGCACCACCACCGCCAGCACGGTGCAGGGACCATCGCCGGATACGCCCGGCTCGGACAAGACCTGGGAGAAAACCTTCGCGCCGCTCAAGGACAGCAGCTGTTCCTGCCCCAATCGCCAGCGCACCAAGGCGTCCCGCTCATCGGAACTCCAGGGAAGATCCTGCAGGCGGACGACCGCCAGGCGCACGGCCAGGTCCGGCAAAATCACCGTTGCGGCGCGAGGCACGCCCGGGGTGGAAGAACGGCCGGGCGCCTGGGTCGTGGCCGAACCGGCAATCGCCCGGATGTGAGATTCCAACTCATGCGGAGACACGACGTTCTGTTCCAGCGGCGAGAGCCGGAGGATGCCGTCGGGCAAGGCGGAGACGACGCACTGATACCGCGGTCGCCCGCGCCAGTTGCGATGCACCTCGGCCCAGGCCAGATCGCGCGCGCCGATTTTCAGGCAATACTGCGGTCTACTGGTAATCCAATCCCACATCGCCTATCGCTCTTCACTGAAGGTCACGCGGTTGATCTCACGCAGCGTCGTTTCTCCCGCCAGCACCTTCTTCACCGCCGACTGCCGCAAGGTGATCATCCCGTCGGTCACCGCGCGATACCGGATCTCCGATAATGCACGGTCGGCCAGAATCATCTCCTTGATCTCGTCCGTCAGATCGAGAAACTCCGTGATACATTTTCGGCCCCGATAACCCGTATCATGGCACTCGGAGCAGCCCTTCCCTTCATAAAACGGCGCGCTCTTGAATTCCTCATAATCGAGGCCGGACTCTTCAGCCAGGGCTTGTTCGAGCGTGACTTGATGCCGGCAATCCGGGCAAATCACCCGGATCAACCGCTGCGCCAGCACGCAGGTCAAGGCCGCCAGGAAATTGTAGGAATCGATGCCCATCGAGGCGAACCGGCCGATCACGTCGAACACGTTGTTGGCGTGGACCGTGGTCAACACCAAATGGCCGGTGAGGGCCGATTGAATGGCGATCTGCGCGGTTTCCGCATCCCGGATTTCTCCGACCATGATCTTGTCCGGGTCGTGGCGCAGGATGGACCGCAGCCCGCGGGCAAAGGTAAGTCCCTTTTTCTCATTCACCGGAATTTGCACGACGCCCGGCAGCTGATATTCGACCGGATCTTCGATGGTAATCAGTTTGTCTTCCTGAATGTTCATCTCGCTGATCGCGGCATAAAGAGTCGTCGTCTTCCCGCTTCCGGTAGGACCTGTCACGAGCACCATCCCATAGGGTCTCGTGATCGCACGGCGGAATCGTTTGAGATCTTCCGGGTTAAACCCCAGCCGATCCAGCCGCAACGTGGAAACGCCGGTGGTGATCGCCTCACGGTCCAAAATTCTGATGACGACGGACTCGCCGAACACACTCGGGAGAATCGACACGCGAAAATCGACCGTCTTGCGGTCAAGGCGCATCCGGAAGCTCCCGTCTTGCGGCACCCGGCGCTCCGCAATGTCGAGGTCGGACATGACCTTGAGGCGGGAGACCAGCGGCGGATGCAGTTTGACATCCAGCGGGTCCATGGCTGAGACCAGAATGCCGTCCACGCGAAATTTGACCGTGGTCGCGCGATCCGTCGCTTCAATATGAATATCACTCGCCCGCCGCTGCATGGCGCTTAACATGATCGTATCGAGCAGCTTGACGACGGGACTCTGGTCTTCACCGAAATGGTCCACCGTCAGGACTTCTTCGCCCCGCTCGTCTTCTTTGACCAGGACCGACCGGTACTCGGCTTCTAACTCGCGTAAGGCCTGGCTCGAGCCTTCGCTCCGTTCCAGCGCGGCCTGGATGGCATTCTTCGAGCTCACGACATAGCGCAAGGGGCGATTAAGCAGGATCTCCAGCTCATCGAGCGCCAACAGATTCTGGGGATCGGATATCGCGATGGTTAAGATGCCCGCTTCGTCTTTCACCGGGACAAACGGGTGACGGCGCATCAGCTTGACGGAAATGGTGTGATAGAACTCCGAATCCACACGAAACCCGGTGAGCGCCTCATAGGGAAGGCCAAACTGGGCCGCCAAGGCCTGCGCGAGCTGCGTCTCAGAAATGGTGCCGTCTTCGACCAGCGTGGGGCCCAGCGCGGTGGTGCTGCCCCCGAGACGGCCCACGACCTGATCGACCGTGCGGCGAGGCAGAATCCCTTCACGCACCAGCACGTCGGCCAGCGACGGGCGAGTGAGATGACGTTGCATGGCCATACTACAATTCTCCAACCTGGTGGGCATAGACGACAGCAGGCTGATGGTGTCCACGCCGTCGCATCATTGTATGGTTCCGGCCATCTGAAAAATAGGCAGATACATGATGATGACGATTCCACCGACGAGCAATCCCATGACCAGCAACAATACCGGCTCAATCCAGGTGGTCAACTGACTGAGCCGCACATCCAGGTCGCCCTCATAAAATTCAGCCACATCCCTGAGCATCGGCTCCAGCGATCCGGTTTCCTCGCCGACCGACAGCATTTCGATCGCCAGCTTGGGCAGGATTTTTGGGCGCTCGATGGCCGCCGCCAGCGTACTGCCTTCGCGAATCTCGTTGACCGCGGACACCAACCCGCGCGACACAAAGCGGTTCGAGACCGCCCCTCGCGCGATTTCCAGCGCCTCGACAATCGGGGTGCCTCCGGCCAGCACCGTGGCAAGCGTGCGCGTCAATTGAATCGTATGATGCTCCACAAGAATGGTTCCGAGGAGGGGCAATCGCAACAGATTCCGGTCCACCGACAAGCGCCCGGCCGATGTTTGATACCAGGCGCGCCCCATGACGAGGGCGGCGATGAGGATGATGGCCACAGGAATCAATTGTGCCTCTCCCATGTGGATCACGGAGATGAGCAACCGCGTCGGCGTCGGCAAATTCGCGGACGATTCACCGTAGACAGAGATAAACGTCGGCATGACGTAACTCAGCAGGAATCCGACCACCGCAATGCCGACCACGACGAGAAACCCCGGATAGGCCAAGGCCTTCGTCACCTTCTGACGAAGGCTGATCATCAGTTTCAGATACGCAATGTAGCGCTGCAACACCTCCGCCAAATTGCCGGACTGTTCACCCGCGCGAATGGTGGCCAGATAGAGATCCGAAAAGTAGGTGGAATGCTTCCCCAAGGCCTCGGACGCCGAGGCCCCGCCCCGGATATCCTGGCGAACAGCCTTGAGCGCTTCTCGAAACGGCGCGCGCTGAGTGCGATCGATCAGGAGATCCCAGACCCGCAACACCGGCAGGCCCGCCTTGATCAAGGCCAGCAACTCCTGATTGAACACGAGAAAATCCTGGAGAGGCAGCTTCCCCCAGCGGCTCGAGGACAGGCCAGGCACGCCAAACCCCGCCCCGCTTCGCGACAGGCGGAAGACTAACAGTCCGTCAGCCTCGAGCTTGGTCCGGACCACATGCTCGTCATCGCCTTCGATGTGGCCTTCGAAGGTCGTCCCATCCGCGCGAGCCGCTCTATATGAATAGACAGCCATGAGTTCATTCGGCTCGGCGCATGAGGGGAGACTGGTCGACCTTACTGACCCAATGTGCCGAGAACGGCCGGTTGCATCGCCGCCTGCTGCGGCCCCGACTCCGGCAATCGGAGCTTTCGGCCAGCCACGATACGGTTCCCTGACAAACCATTAAGTGAGCGGAGCGCGTCCAACTCCACCTTGTGTCGGCGCGCCAGCCGCCACAACGTGTCCCCGCCTTGCACCACGATCGTTCTCCCCGCTTCTTTTCCCTTCGGCAGCGGGGCAACAGGCACGACTGCCGGGGATACAGGGGAGTCCGTTGCGGCATCGCGATTGAAAGCGAAGGGCTGCGAGCTTGGGGCCTCCTGAAATACGGCCCCCTCTCCGGTGCCATCCTGTTTGGCGACGGGCGCCGGATCCAGGCTCTCGGGGGTAGAAGAGAGGCTCTTGCTACGCGAAGGTGCTGTCATTGACGAATGCTTGACCTGCCCGTTGGACGGTTGGAGCGCCTGAGCCAGCCGTTCCCGTTCCTCGCGGGCCGAGGTTAATTCTTCGCGCTGCAACTCGATGATTTGACGCGCCTCCGTCAATCGCCGTTCTGTTTCTCGCAGCATACCCTGAAGTTGGGCCCGCGCCACTTGCGCGTCGGCCAGTTCTTTTCTCCGTTCATCCAGCTCCATGCGCAACTCAGCAGCCGTGCGCTGCGCGTCGCGAACCGCCACCTTCAGCGAGTCTGCCGCCACTTGCAGATCGGAGAGGGCTGGCTCCTGATTGGGTGTCACCTTCGCGCAAGCCACCCAGGACTCACAGACCAGCAATGCGGCCAACCAGCACCCCAACCGGAATCCTGCGCCCATCCGTCGCATAAGAACCTGTGGCTGTCTCATGATGTTCATCGCCTTACCATTGATTGTAGGGCACCCCGTTGGAACCAACCAATTCGGAACCTGAAAACACATCGACCATCCCACCTTCGGTTTCATCGACCATTTCCTGCCACGAGGTGGTAACCCCGGTCAACGGATCGGTCGGGACCCTCCGCAGATAGCCGGTGGACACTAAGGCCTGAATACTCTCCGGATACTTCCCCTTGTCGGCGCGGTGCTGATCGATCACATCGCGCAATGAAAACAGATCCTGGCGCAACGCCCCTTCCTTGGCCTTGATGATCGCGGCGTGGTACGACGGCACCGCCAAGGTGGCTAGAATCCCGACGATCGTCACCACAATCATCAGTTCGATAATTGTAAATCCGTGCGATGCCGACGAGGCCCATGCGCGCTTACCACTCTCGGTATTTGGTGCCATCCAAGGCCAGTTCCTGACTCTGGGTCGTAACATCGTAAATGTCTTCTCCGCACCAGTCTTTGACGCTGGCGGGGTCGCGGTAGCAACGCAGGCGCCAATCGGCTGCTCCGGTCATGGGATCCAAGGGAATGGAACGCAGGTAGCGCCGGATCGTCGTGCCCCGCACCGTCGCTTGCTCCCCCGTAAGTTTCACTCCCAGCAGAGCATCGAGCGACTTTGGATATCCGTAGGGGCCGGTGACGTCCTTGCAACTCAACCGGTTCTTCACGCAGGCCGGTCCCATGAGCGTGTCACCCTCACGCGCCCATTCCAGGTGAAAGGCATCGATCGCCGCCCGAATCACCCTGAGATTCTGCCGGAGTTCGATCTCCTTCGTCCGCTTGGTGGAGACCTTGGTAAACGGCAGCGCGACCGAGGCAAGGATCGTGAGAATCGTCAGGGTCACGAGCAACTCAAGCAACGTCACGCCGGACTGTTTCACCGCACTCTCACCACTCCTGAAGCTTCACCGGATCCCTCCGGGAAATCTTGGCCTGGATGTTTGGCCATCTGCAGCCGCACCGGCGACACGCCCGGGGATTTCGCGAGGAAGGTCAATCGCAGCAGGCGGCCCTCGTCTTTGGTAGCGGTCGCGGAGCGGTGCAGTCGCAACTCGACAATACCTTCCGCCATCGATGAGGTCGCGGCCACCGGCGCTTTGCCGGCTTCGATTCCCAAGACTTCCCCGAGGGTCGCATCGCGAAACTCAAGAATTTTCGGGTCAAACTCCAGCGTGAAGGTCTCCGTATCGAACCCCTGGGCCTGAGTCGCCACGACATCCACGCGAATCTCTTTCTCCATCTGAACCGTGGCATCCGCAGGCTGCATGGCCAGGTGGAGTCGCGGCGACGTCACATCTGAACCGGCCGGGCTCAGTTTTGATTTCTTCGAACCGTTTTTTTCGAGGGTCGTTCCCGGAACCGCCGGCACCGTGACCCGGGCCGAGATCGGCTTCGGTTGCATGGCAAACAACGGCGTGGTCGCGTACACGGATTCAGTGCCCGACCAAAACGCCTGCCCCTGCGGCCCTGGAATCCGCAGCGAATTAACGATGTGCGGAGTAATCGTCAGGATCACTTCCGTCGTGACCCGTTGGGTCTTGAACGAACTCAGCAGCGCGCCGAGATATGGGATATCACCGATCCAGGGGATCGTTATCTTGGTGCGCCGATCCTCTTCCTGCAACAGACCACCCAGGATAATGGTTTCGCCATCGCGCACGTTCAACATCGTTTCCGCCGAACGATTGCCGAACTTGAATTGAGTGATCGGCGGAGATTGTTGCAGCAGGACGGTATCCCCCAGACGGATCACCTCGATCTTCATCTTCAAGGACAGCTCGTTCGCAAGGTGAATGTTCGGTTCTACCGTCAACTTCACACCGGTATCCCGGAATTCGATCGACGTGACAGTCGAGGTCGTCGGCACCGCGCCGGTCGCGGCCTGCCCCGGCAGCACATTGGTGGTCGATAAGAGGATCGGCTGCTTGTCGCCGATGTTGACCTCGGCCTTCTTATTGTTGAGCACTCGCACTTTCGGCGCGGCGAGGGTTTTGGCGTCCGTGATCTGCTTGAAGAAATCCAACTGGATGTTCGTGGGGACCTTGAACAGGTAACTGTCCTGCCCCAAACTGGCCAAATTGCGATAGGTAAATTGCTGCGCGATGTCGCCGGCAATCGCCCCGGTAAACCCGGGAGGGACGAGCCCAGCCCCGATTTGTTTGGGATAATTGAGCCCATACTGCTGATCGACCGTCCGGTTCACCTCCAGGACTTCCACATCAAACAACACCTCGGAATCTTCACGGTCGTTGGCCTGAATGATTTTTTCGGCCAGCTCCACCTTTTCCGGTTGGTCGCGAATGACGATGGTATTCAGCGCCTCATTCCCATGGATATGCTTCACATCCAGCATGGATTTCAGGAGCGCCACCATGTCCTTCGCCTTCGCCGACGACAGATAGAAGGTCCGGATCATTAAATCCTGATACTGTTCCTGCTTCTGCTTGGTGTTGGGGCTGATGATGAACAGCGTGGGACCGGCTTTCTGCGCAAAAAGGCTATTGCTGTTCAACACCAGCGACAGGGCCTCGTCGAACGGTTTTTCTTCCAACGAGACGGTGATGGGGTCGTTGCGCACATCTTTATCGAATACGAAATTGACGTGGGCCGCCTTGCCCAGCGCTTCGACGACTTCCTTGAGTCCGGCATTGCGGAACTGCAGCGTCACCGGTTGTTTCTGGCGATCGTCACGATCGGCCGCATGTTGTTCGGCAGACAGCCGGGCGACCCCTTCGAGAGCTTCCTTATAGGTGGGATCCAACTCGACCGCCCGCATATAGACGGTCATGGCCTCGGAGACCCGCCCCAATTGCGCCAGGCGTTCGGCTTCTCGATACCGGTCACGCGACTCTTTGAGGCGCAATGCCTCGGTCAAGCCGGCTTCGTATTCCTTGCTCGTCGGCTCGATCGTGAGGGCGCGCTTGAACTCTTCGGCGGCCTGCTCGAATTGGCGATCCTTGAGCAGTTGGCGGCCGCGTTCATCGTGGGCCGCTGCGGCGCGCTCCCTCGAGATGCGATATTTATTCTGGAGCGACGGCTCGAATGGATCATCCTTCAGTGCCTGCCGGTACGCGACACTGGCCTCTTCCCAATTTCCTGCCGCGAGATGCTGATCCCCGCGCTTGACATCGGGCGAGATGAATGAGCCGCAGGCCGTGAGCGTCACATACCAAGCCCCTGCGGCGACAGCCAGGGTCAACCGGCGAAGCCAATTACAGTGGGTGTCAATGCGTGCGGAACGGAAGGGTGAACGCATACAGCTGATCAACAAGGTTACAACCTCTTTGGTATACCAAACTGACACACACGCGACAATCAGTTTCTCGCATCGACGATGCCGCAGGCGATTCTCGTCTCATACCTGTTTCGGCAGGTATGAGACGAGTCATTAGCGCTTGGGACTATTCAGCAGGGAGAAAAACTTGAGAGAGGGAATGATTCAGTCGGGCGCGGGATCTTTTCCAACCGGTCGACACCGACTAGAGCCGCCAATATTTCACGGAACCGGGCAAGGCATCGGGACTGAGAACGCTCTTCACGTCAACCACGACATTGTTGCGCTGCTTCCGCAAGGGCTTGAGCAGTTCCGGCATGCTCATACCCATATATTCACGATGCGCGACCGCCAGGATGATGCCATCCAGCTGCTTCAACTGATCCCACGACGAGAGGCGAATTCCGTATTCACCCACCGCCTCCTCTGGCTCGGCCAGTGGATCGTGCACCATGACTTGAATGCCATACTCTTTCAACTCATTGATGATATCGGGCACCCGGCTATTCCGGAGATCCGGCACATTTTCCTTAAACGTCAGGCCCAGCACTCCGACGCGCAAATCGCTGACCGGCCGTTCGACCTGGCTCAACAGCTTCATGGTTTGTTCCGCCACATACTTGCCCATGCTGTTGTTGATACGCCGGCCGGCCAGGATGACTTCAGGGTGATACCCTACTGATTCCGCTTTAGCGGTCAGATAGTAAGGATCTACGCCTATGCAATGGCCTCCGACTAAACCGGGGCTGAACTTCAAGAAGTTCCACTTGGTTCCAGCCGCCTCGAGCACGGATCGGGTATCGATGCCTAAACGATGAAAAATCAATGCCAATTCGTTCATCAGAGCGATATTCAGGTCCCGCTGGGTATTTTCAATCACCTTTGCCGCTTCCGCCACCTTGATGCTGGACGCCCGATGAATACCGGCCTTGACCACCAAGCCGTAAGTCTGTGCGACGATTTCTAAAGACTCCTCGTCCTGCGCAGAGACGACCTTGATGATGCGTTCCAGCGTATGCTCCTTGTCGCCCGGGTTGATGCGCTCCGGCGAATAGCCGATCTTGAAATCGATGCCGCTCTTCATGCCCGATGCCTTTTCGAGGATCGGCAGACAGTCTTCCTCGGTTGCGCCCGGATACACCGTCGACTCATACACGACGATGGCGCCGGGCGAAAGGTTCGCACCGATCAGTTCAGAAGCCTTTTTAAGCGCGGTCAGGTCGGGCTGCAAGGCGTCATTGATCGGAGTCGGCACCGCCACAATGATAAAATCCGCCGTTTTCAGGTCGCTGGGCTCGCAGGTATACCGGACCCGGCTCGACTTCAAGTCCTGAGGAGAGACCTCTCCCGTCCGATCGACGCCCTTGCGCAACTCATCGATCTTGGTCTTATTGATATCAAACCCGATTACCGGCGCCGACTTACCGAACGCGACCGCGATCGGCAATCCGACATACCCCAATCCCACTACCGCAATCTGCCGCTGCATCTTCTTGGCCATGTCACTCCCCTTGTCAGCCGGGCACAGTCGATCAATGTTGAAAAAGAATGGCAGAATATCGCCAATCCGTCAACGATTTCCCATGAGCACCGTGCGGGTTTGGTCTGGTCACCTGTCCGACAGAATGTCTCGATCGTATTTTGGTCAGAAGCTGGAGATCAGCCTCACCTCCAGACCATCAGCTTTAAATTGAGCCCACTTCGCTAAAGGATCTTCAGCGCTGATCTCAACTGTTTCCCTTCGGTTTCGCCTCGGGGTTGTCAAACAAGGAACGATTTTGGCCGACGATGACCTCTCGCGCACACACTAAGGGTGTTGCTCCGCTGAATACTTGGGCGAGGGGGGATCGGCGGGACGTCCAAAGAATCATGAAACCATTTGCAAGCTTATGAGGGCTATTGTATGGTAGGTCCGTTTGAGCCTTTACAGGCACCGATCTTGCTCGAGCTAGGTCTAGTAAGTTCGTGCACTTCTACCAATCTCTGGCTTTGCAGTTTAGATCGTGCGCTTCAGGACGGTATGACAACCACCAACTTTCTCACTGCTAACAAGAGGACATTCATGGACGGCAACGCAACACTTCACGCCTCCAAGAGATTGGCTACGACGGTGGCCGCACTGGCCCTAACGTTCGGCTTGTTTACCACACAGACTCAGGCAGCCGGAGTTTGGACGAACGAACCGGCAGGAGCGAGCGTGGTAATGGACTGTCCATTTAATAGCGTGGGTGGTTGTGGAATTTTGGATGCCTATTCCTCGTCTCAGATTGTCTCCGATGGTTCTGCCCCCGTATCCCCGAGTAATGTGGTGAAATCCACCTTCTCTGCCGGGAATTCCAGCGGCGGCATGCAACTCAATTATGTTACGCCACAAGTCCAGACCGAAATGTATGTAGGTCTTATCTGGCGGACAAATCCAGAATTTCAAGGCAATCCGGGAAGCTGGAGTAACAAAATGTTCTTCATGCGGGGACCGGGCAGTAATGGTCTGCTTCTCATGTACGGACCAACGAACGGCGGCCCATACTATGCCACTTTTGGCCACAACACTGGAGGTCTCGATAACAGTCACGTGTGCCAAATGGATCTGGGACTGATCTGCCCTCCCAACGTCAATCCGAATGCGGCACAACTGCGCAGGGGTGTCTGGACAAAACTTGAAATGTACGTCAAAAAAAGCACTACCAACACCTCACGCGACGGAATCCTCCGGTGGTGGGTCAATGGTGTGCTTGTGGGCAATTACACGACCTTGAACTATGCAGGAGGAGGGCTTAATGAGTGGGTCTGGGCGGAAGCCTGGGACGGGACCTTTAATCCGAACCATGTCGAATGGAATCATTTTATCGACCACTTACATGTGTCGATTCCTAATGGCGGCAGCTCAACCGATCAGCCGGCGGGGCCACCTGCAAGCCCCAGCATTCGTGGCGTCACAACACCCTAGGCGGTAGTGCGTGCCCCTTCATCGAACCTTGTGGCTATGCTGACGCACAGCCTGCCAAAATTGAACGACAGGCAGCGGGCCGGTACGCTTCGTGCCATGTCTCTGTTTGTTTGTGGCAATCGTTGGGTGTTCCCCTTCCCCCTCAGCACTCTCTCATTATCCCAAGGCCATCGTCGATTGTGACGTGCTATGGTCTGAAGCCTCATGCCGCGCACTTTTAGTGCTCCTTATCAGCTTACCGGGTTTCTGTATCGGCTTCTGAGCCTCCATAGGATTGCCACGACGATATGGCTCGGTAATCAAGGGCTGGGGCTATGACATTTCAATTGCTTAAAATTCTGTGGTGGGGCCTTCTCTTTCTTATACTGGCGGAAATTGGTCTAGAATTTCGCGCCTACCATAGAGGTTTTGATACTATCGCTTTCGGCACTCACCAGAGACAGGGAGTTGAACCGGACACACCCGCTATTAGCTCGACGGTACAACCAGCCAGTCTTGGAGACCAACTAGGTGAAAAGAAGGCAGGAGAGATTCGCTATTGGATCGCTTCCTCCTCACACGCGGAAGATAGCTACTTAAGCCGCGAGCTGATTTTCCCAACTCGTTTGGAAGGCTTGCTTCGTGAGTCTGGCCAACTGGCCGTCGTGGTCAATGCCAGCCATGCCGGAATGACTATTCAGGCGAACCAGACTGATCTCGAGGCACGCGGAAACCGCATCCATCCGGACATCGTCATTCTCTATCAGATGTCGACTGAAATCACTGAGCTCTCCAAGGTGCTCTTATCACCCAGACGTTCAGGATCGACCAAGGCCAAGGACTCCGGTACCGCGCTACCGCCGCCCGCACAACCAAACAGGATCGTACGAGTATTCGAGCATACCTCCATCTATGCGCTTCTAAAGAGCAACCTCTCAAACCGACTGGCCGGGCAGCGGGTCTTGGCCGATGAATTGGGCGGCGAAGGCGACATCGCATTTGAACAACAAGTCCTCGCCTTCGTCCAGACAGCCAGACGCATCGGCGCCGAACCAGTCCTCTGCACGTTTGCCACAAGTCATACGCGATCACAATTTCCCAATGTGCCAGATTCGGTTTCAAGTTTTCTCTTTCGATATAACATGTATCTGTCCGTAATAGGATGGCTGGATACGGTTGATCGCTTCAACGACGTTCTTCGCCGTCTTGCGGCGAAGGAACACTTCCGGCTTGTGGAACTTGACACGGTATTGTCGGGGCGGGAGGAGAATTTCCGCGACTTTGTCCATTTTACACCAGAGGGGCATGCGCGCGTCGCACAAGAGATCTTCTCCCAACTCCGGCAAGGATCTACATCACTGATACAGATGGCCGCGCCACATGCCGCCCCGGATATACGGAAACCATGAATTTCAACTCCGTCGAATTTTTCTTATTCTTTTCGGTCCTCCTGGTTCTCTACGCTACGGCATTTCATCGCGTACTTTTGCGAGACCTGCTCCTGCTGGTCTCGAGTTATTTCTTTTATATGTGCTGGAATTGGAAATATGCGGGACTGCTGGCCTTATCCACCTGTGTCGATTATAGCGTCGGTCGGCTGCTCGATCGAGCCACCGATCCTCGATCCAGACGCTGGATTCTAATCATCAGTTTAACCTCGAACCTCGGCTTGCTGGCTCTATTCAAGTACTACAACTTTTTCATGGACATAGCCAAACCGGCTATCGCCGCTTTTGGCTGGGACATCTCCTTCCTGCGGCATCAATTGCTCCTCCCGGTCGGCATCTCATTCTACACTTTTCAGACGATGAGCTATACGATCGACATATACCGTGGCGAACGAGTCCTTGAACGCAACTTCTTAAAGTTTGCCGTGTTTGTGGCCTTCTTCCCGCAACTGATCGCTGGGCCCATCGTACGCGCTCGCCAATTCTTACCCCAGTTGCATCACTCGCCAGCGGTGACCTTCGATCGATTTCACGGCGGGCTGTTCCTTGTCTTCAAAGGTTTGTTCAAAAAAATTGTGTTCGCGGACCTGCTGGCAGCACTCGCTGTCGACAAGGTATTTTCGGATCCTCTCAGCTTTTCCTCTTGGGATCTGCTGATCGCGTTGTACGCCTACTCCTTCCAGATCTATTTCGATTTCTCAGGTTACAGCGATATTGCCATCGGCCTGGCAAGAATGCTGGGGTATGACCTTCCTCAGAACTTCAATCGTCCCTATCTCTCTCATAACGCTCGCGAGTTCTGGACACGCTGGCACATCTCGTTGTCGACTTGGTTGCGGGACTATCTCTACATCCCACTGGGGGGGAACCGAGCAGCGCCGTGGCGAGTGAAGCTCAACCTGATGATCACCATGCTGCTTGGAGGGCTTTGGCATGGGGCCGCCATGCATTTTGTGCTCTGGGGCGGCTTCCATGGTTTGCTGCTGATGATGACGCCTCAAAGGAGTCAAGCTGGTCCGCAGCGCTCCCTCCTGGGGACCGTGCTTCGTCGACTAGGTTGGTTTCAGCTCGTCGCATTCGGCTGGTTACTATTTCGCGTCCAGGACATGAAGAATTTTATGGACTTCATCGATGGCTGCGCGCGATTCACGGGAGGGACCAGGCTCAGTGGAGTTTTTTATCTAATCCTCTCCGCGGGCATTCTCACTCACCTGTTCCCCCTTACACAACTCGAACGATTCGGTCAGTGGTGGATTGCGAGGCCTATTCCTATTCAGGCCGCCGCGTATGCTGCACTGTTGATATTCTATGCCGGGGTGACACTTGAAGCCCCGGCATTCATTTACTTTCAATTCTAGCGTCCACGCGCATACACTCGAGCGAGGCCCTTCAAGCTTGACCGTTGAGAAAGACAACTCGTGTCCCCCGCACAGCCAGCTTCACCTTCCACCAGACTCGTACACCTCGACAATTACCGTGGTCTAGCTATCGCCATGGTCGTCGCCACACATGCGCTGGGATATGCCCACCTCCCGGTAGACGAGCAATACCGGATCGCTTGGATGGTCCAAACGATTGCTGTTCCGGTTTTCTTTCTCGTGGACGGACTACTTTTCGGCATCCGCCAGGGTGCCAAGACTGATTTCCACTACCAGAAGTATCTCGCCAAAAGCATACACAGGCTGCTGATCCCTTGGGCGCTATTTACTCTACTCTACGGCGTGCTCCGGCTACTATTCGAACTCACCGGTAGAGCGCCGGTCCACATCCTAATCGGGCGCCCGTGGCAAGATTGGATCACGGCAATCTATCTATCCGACTTCTCCAATCAGATGTACTTTCTCCTGTCTCTGTTTTTTATTCGCGTCGCGGCGCCGCCGCTACATATCCTTACCCAATGCGGCTTCCCCACCCGGGTTCTCGCGGTGATCGTGTATCTCGGCGCGTTCTACCTCCTGCCGGTTCGAACGTGGTTTTTCCCCGGTCTCGATCCCATCTACCATGCCCTCTGGGGACTGCAATTTTATTTGATCGGCCTAGTGATACCGCTTGTATCCGGTTTCCTTGCCGTTCGTGGCATCGCTCTGTCCTTGGTCACACTGGCGGGTGGTTTCCTTTTGCCTATCCTATCAGACCATGCGATCATCCCTGCGCAGTTCCTCTTGTTGATTGGGAGCTACATAGCTTTCGCCTTGACCACCGTCCCACTTCGAGTGCTGAGCACGCTTGGCCGGTATACAATGGGCATCTATCTTCTGCATATTCCTTTGGTCATGAAAGGGATGGCCTTGCTCTTATCGCAAATCCTTCCGCCGACCTCGCTCTCCTTCTTTCTCTCCTTGGCGCTTGTTTCGCTGATAGCCTCCCTATTCCTTACGAAAATGCTTCTCCAACTTCCATTCGGCCACCAAGCTTTAGGCGAAAAGGCACAAGGCCCTGGACCTGGCACACCCGCCGAATAGCACGAACCACGAGGCCAGGCAACGGTTCGAGCCTGCGGTTGGCTGCTGTCTTGAGAGACATCTCGCACAACTGTACTAGAACATTCGATGCCTGTTTGTAGCGGATATACGGCCGACAAAGTAACGCGTGCGCTTAGATTGACGTCTCCCCGGAAAACGACGGCACTCTAAAACGAGAGTAAGATGGCAGCTTCGGCGGTCCTCGACGAAAGGAGTGGATCGATGAAGCGGTCACGATTCTCCGAGGAGCAGATCATCTATGCCATCCGGCAAGCCGAGAGTGGGACGCCGGTTGGCGATCTCTGCCGGCAGCTGGGTGTCAGCGAGGCCACCTTGTACATCTGGAAAAAGAAGTACGCGCATCTGGGCGTGAGCGAACTGCGTCGGCTGCGGCAAGTGGAAGAGGAGAACGCCCGGCTCAAACGGCTGGTGGCCGATCTCTCGCTCGACAAGCACATGCTGTCGGAGGCCTTGCGAAAAAAAGTCTAAGGCCCGCCCGCCGCCGGGAACTGGCCCACTGGTTCCGGAACACCTTCTCGGTGAGTTGTGCGCGGGCCTGTCGGTTGGCGCAGTTCGGGCGGGCCTCGTGGTATCGAACCAGTCGCGCCAAGGATCAATCGGCCCTCCGGCTCCGCATTCGGGATCTGGCCCATGCCCGACCGCGGTTCGGCTATCAGCGGATCTGGGTGT